>Ga0208599_1000013_pt1 | contig 107412 bp, 107 predicted proteins | sample LakMenEpi17Aug12_FD_150706 | JGI IMG/M metagenome (GOLD analysis project Ga0208599, IMG submission 150706) | Freshwater microbial communities from Lake Mendota, WI - 17AUG2012 deep hole epilimnion (SPAdes) | ecosystem: Environmental > Aquatic > Freshwater > Lake > Epilimnion/Euphotic zone ... | reverse complement strand
ATTCTCTCGCCCAGACTCATTGCAGTCACTGGGATCTGGGCAGATTCAGAGGCGTCTGTGGAGAGGCTGGGCGCGTTCTATGCGCGACAGGCTCCTAGTTGCGGTGATCGTTGATCTCTCGCTGGCGGCAGCGTTCAGCCCCCCAGGCGGCTGAGCCCCCCGCCAACTACCTGCGCACACCCCGCACCCGTTGCGGAAGGCCGCCCCGGGCAGAGCCCGCCCATCCACCGCGTGGTGGGGCCGGCGACCCCGGCGGCCTTCCGCAACGCGGGGGTCAGAAGGGCACTTCCTCCTCGCTGGGCTCGCCGCCGAAACCACCGCTGTCGCCACCGCCGAAGCCACCGGCTTCCGCGTCCCGCTTGGAGCCCAGCAGCTCCAGTCGATCCACGCGGATCACCGGCTTGGTGCGCTCTTCGCCGCTGCCCTTGTCGGTCCAGCGGTCGAGCTTGAAGCTGCCGATGATGCCGAGCAGGGAACCCTTGCGCACATAGTCGGCGGCCACCTGGGCCTGCTTGCCCCAGATCTCCAGGTTGAACCAGTCGGGTTCGTCGCCTGAGCTGCGGCGATTCACTGCCAGGGTGAGGTTGGCCACCACGCTGCCGGATTCGAAGTAGCGCACTTCAGGGTCGCGGCCGGCCCGGCCGACCAGGGTGATGGAATTGACGCCCATGGTGTGTTTCCTCTGTGTTGGTTGGATCAATGATGCGGCACCCCTCGGGACGCCACCGTTGATTCAGTTCCACCACGGGGCCTGTCTGTCACACACCCCTATGATTCGGCGCTTGCCGGCCAGGGTCTGATCCGTGTTCTTCCGTCGCTTTCAGTTCTCCCGCGACATCGGCATTGACCTCGGCACGGCCAACACCCTGATGTACGTGTCCGGCAAGGGCATCGTGCTGCAGGAGCCCTCGGTGGTGGCCCTCGACCTGGAGCGCAACTCTTGCCTGGCGGTGGGAGAGGAGGCCAAGCTCATGCTCGGCCGCACCCCCGGCAACATCCGGGCTGTTCGGCCCCTGCGCGACGGCGTGATCGCTGACTTCGACGCTGCCGAGCAGATGATCAAGTCGTTCATCCAGAAGGGCAATGAGGGCCGCGGCATCGTGGCGCCCCGGCTGGTGATCGGCATTCCCAGTGGCGTCACCGGCGTGGAGCGCCGTGCCGTGCGCGAGGCCGGGCTGGCCGGCGCCCGCGAGGTGCACCTGATCGATGAGCCGGTGGCTGCCGCCATCGGTGCCGGGCTGCCGGTCACCGAGCCCGTGGGCACGATGATCGTGGACATCGGTGGCGGCACCACCGAGGTGGCGGTGTTGTCGCTGGGCGGCACTGTGTTGAGTGAATCGGTGCGGGTGGCCGGCGATGAGCTGAGCGATGCCATCGGCGTGTACCTCAAGAAGGTGCACAACCTGGTGGTGGGCGAGCGCACGGCCGAGGACATCAAGATCCGCATCGGCTCGGCCTTCCCGGACGACGAGCACGACGAAATCTCCCTGGATGTGCGCGGCCTCCATCTGCTTTCCGGCCTGCCCCGCACCATCAACGTGCGCGCCGGAGACATCCGCGAGGCGATGGCCGAGCCGCTCAATGTGATCGTGGAGGCGGTGAAGCGCACCCTTGAGCGCACGCCGCCGGAGCTGGCCGCCGACATCGTGGACCGGGGCATCATGCTGGCCGGCGGCGGCGCGCTGGTGCGCGGCATCAGTGACCTGATCAGCCATGAGACCGGAATCCTCACCCACGTGGCCGAGGACCCCCTGCTGTGCGTGGTGCAGGGCTGCGGCATGGTGCTGGAGGACTACAAGACCCTTGAACGGGTCCTCGATACGCCTGACTTCGTGCGGCCGATGGCCTGAGCCCGATGGCGTCGCAGGGTCGCAGGCTGCGCCTCCCGCCACGGCGCCTGGTCGGCCTCGCTTGGCCCTGGCTGGTGGTGATTCTGCTGCTGGTCGGCCTGCGCCTGAGCAAGGGGGCCGGCGTGCTCGATGTCTATGCCCTGCTCAGCCGGCCGTTCTGGCCGGGCACTGCCCAGTCGGAGTGGCTCACGGCGGCCCAGCGCCTCGACCGGCAGTCGCGCCTGCAGCAGCTGGAGGCCGATAACCAGCGGCTGCGCGGGCTGCTGGATCTGGAGCGGGGCAGCCCGGCGCTGGTGGGTGCTCCGGTGATTTCTCGCCAGGCCGAGGGCTGGTGGCAGCAGCTGCTGATCGGCCGCGGCGGCCTGCAGGGCATTGCAGCCGGCGATGCCGTGATGGGTCCCGGTGGGCTGCTGGGGCGGGTGGCCAGCGTCACCCCCACCACGGCCACCGTTCTCCTGCTCACCGACCCCTCCAGCAGGGTCGGCGTGTGGGTGGGGGCCCGCCAGCGGCACGGCCTGCTTGTGGGCGTGGGCACCTCCCGGCCGGTGTTGCGTTTCATCGAGCAGGATGGCGGCGTGCGGCCCGGGGATGTGGTGACCACTTCTCCCGCCAGCACGCTCCTGCCCCCCAATCTCACGGTGGGAGTGGTGCAGAGCGTCAACGAGCGCGCGGTGCCCGCGCCGGAGGCGGTGGTGCAGTTGAGTGCCCCGGTGAATGCGATCGACTGGGTGCAGGTGCAGCGGGCTGGTGACCGCCCATGAGTGTGTTGCTCCGCCAGCGCTGGACGCCCATCACGGCTGGGCTGGTGCCCCTGCTGGTGCTGGCCGCCCCGACGCCGCTGCAGCTGGCGGGCGTGCCGCCCTCCTGGCCGGCTTTGTGGCTGCTGCCCTGGGCGCTGGTGGATGGTCCATTCTCCGGTGCGGCGGCGGGACTGGGGCTGGGGCTGATCCTCGATGGTCTCCATGCCGGACCGATCAGCGAGGTGCCTGCGCTCACGCTGCTGGGCTGGTGGTGGGGGCGCCTCGGCCGCAGGGCTGCACCGATCGAGCGCAGTTTCAGCCTGGGGCTGCTGGCCCTGCTGGGTGCCGCCCTGCAGGGCGTGCTGATCTGGTTGCAACTGCTCTGGTGGGGAGAGACCAACGTGGCGGCCCTGCACACCCTGTTGGCTCAGACCGTGCTCACCGGTCTGTTGGCGCCCATGCTCTGTTCCCTGCAGCTGCTGTTCTGGCGCCAGCTTGCGCCCGGTGTGAAGGGCTGAATCCGATCAGCCGAATGCGATGGAGCCCCATGCGATGACCCTGAATCTGATCTCCCCATCGCCGCAGCTGAAGCGAAGGGAGCTGCTGCGCTTGCTGGCCCTGGGCGGTGGCTCGACCGCCCTGGCGGCTTGCGGGCCGCGGCGGCCAGGCGCCGGCGAGGCTGGCCGGGTGCTCACGGTGTGGACGCTCGATCTGGCGCCTCGCTTCAACACCTATCTCCAGGCGGTGATTGCGGCCTGGGAGGGGGAGAACCCGGGGGTGAAGGTGCGCTGGACCGATGTGCCCTGGAGCGCGGTGGAGCGCAAGCTGCTGGCCGCCGTGTTCGCCCGCACCGCCCCCGATCTGGTGAATCTCAATCCCCCGTTCGCGGCCAACCTGGCCAGCAAGGGCGGACTTCTCGATCTGGCGCCGCTGCTGCCAGCCAGTGCCGAGGCCCGGTTTCTGCCCTCCATCTGGCAGGCCGGCAGCCAGGACGGGGCCCAGTTCGCCCTGCCCTGGTACCTCACGGCGCGGATCACGATGGTGAACCGGCAGCTGCTGCAGCAGGCCGGCTACAGCGCCCCGCCCCAGCGCTGGCAGCAGCTGCCCGCCTATGCCGAGGCGGTGCGGCGGCGCACCGGGCGTTATGCCCTGTTCATGACGGTGGTGCCGGATGACTCCGCCGAACTGCTGGAAACCTTCGTGCAGATGGGGGTGCAGCTGCTCGACGATCGGCGCCGGGCGGCGTTCAACTCGCCTGCCGGGCGCCAGGCGTTTGCCTTCTGGACCGACCTCTACCGCCGGGGTCTGCTGCCCCGGGAGGTGGTGAGCCAGGGTTTTCGGCGCGCCATCGAGCTCTACCAGTCCGGCGATCTCGCCCAGGTGGCCACCGGTCCCGACTTCCTGCGCAACCTGCAGACCAACGCGCCGGGCATCGCCAGCCAAACCCGGCCCTATCCGCCGATCACCGGTGAGGACGGGGTGGCCAACGTGGCGATGATGAACCTGGTGGTGCCGCGCCAGAGCGCCATGGCAGCCGAGGCGGTGAGCTTCGGCCTGCACCTCACCAATGCCGCCAACCAGCTGGCCTTCGCCCAGGAGGCCCGGGTGCTGCCCTCGGCCCGGGCCGCCCTGGCCCAGCTGGAGCAGGAGCTGGAGCAGGAACAGGGCGGCGACCAGGCCTCCCGCCTGGTGGAGCAGGCCCGCCTGCTCTCCGCGCGCACTCTGGGGCGGGCGCGGGTGCTGGTGCCAGCCATACCCGGCGTGAAGCGTCTGCAGGCGATCCTCTACACCCAGTTGCAGCGCGCGATGCTGAGTCAGGCCGACAGCGACCGGGCCCTGCAGGCGGCGGCCGAGGAGTGGGATCGCTACGCCGCCGCGCGCTGGCCAGAGGGAGTACAGGCGGATTCACGATCAGCCAGGTAGCAGCGGCGCCGGCTTTTGTCTGTTTCCGCAGAAATCCTTAAATCTGCCCAGATCGACCGGCTGGGGCGCGTTTGCGGGGATGACCACAGGGCGACCTGAGGGCTAAGGTTGCGAATCTTCACCCTGCCGGCACTGCGCCCATGCCCTCCGCGGACATGTCGACCCCGCCGGCTGATCCCAAGGCCACCCTGCTGGTGGTGGATGACGAGGCAGCGGTGCGTCGGGTTCTGGTGATGCGCCTGCAATTGGCGGGCTACCGGGTGATCTGCGCGGAGGACGGCGAGGAGGCCCTCACCCTCTTCCACCAGGAGCAGCCCGATCTGGTGGTGCTCGACGTGATGCTGCCCAAGCTGGACGGCTTCGCTGTCTGCCGGCGGCTTCGGGCGGAATCCTGCGTGCCGATCATCTTCCTCTCGGCCCTGGATGCCATCGCCGAGCGCGTGTCAGGGCTGGATCTGGGCGCCGACGACTACCTGCCGAAGCCCTTCAGCCCCAAGGAGCTCGAAGCCCGGATCGCCACCATCCTGCGGCGGGTGGGCCGGGGCTCGGCCAGCAACGAGCCGCGCGAGCTGCCCAGCGGCAGCGGCGTGCTGCGGGTGGGAGATCTGGTGGTGGACACCAACCGCCGCCAGGTCACCCGCGACAGCGAGCGCATTGCCCTCACCTACACCGAGTTCAGCCTGCTGGAGCTGCTGTTCCGCGAGCCGGGCCGGGTGGTGCCCCGCGCGGAGATCCTTGAGCAGCTCTGGGGCTATCCGCCGCGGCGCGCAGCCGACCTGCGGGTGGTGGATGTGTACGTGGCCCGGCTGCGGGGCAAGCTCGAGCCCGATCCCCGCAACCCCGAGCTGATCCTCACCGTGCGCGGCACCGGCTATGCCTCCCAGCGCATGGGCGACGGCGGCATGGCCGCCAGTGCAGTCGGCTGACAGAACCAGACCCACCAGCGCAAGCCGTGCTCCTGCAGGATGGCCGGAAGCTGAGCTGATCCGGTCCCTTGTCTGAGCTGCGCGAGACCCGCCTGGAGAAAGGCAAGGCCCTGGCGGCGCTGGGGCAGGGGCCCTATGCCCTGCGGTTCGAGCCCAGCCACCGCCACGCCGAGCTGCAGGTGGCCCACGCCGATCTGGCCAACGGCGAGGAGCGCGACGTGGCGGTGGCCGTGGCCGGCCGGGTGATGACCCGGCGGGTGATGGGCAAGCTGGCCTTCTTCACCCTTGCGGATGAATCCGGCCCGATCCAGCTGTTTATCGAGAAGGCCACCCTGGCGGCCTCGATGCCCGACGATCCAGAGGCCTTCGCCCACCTCACCTCCCTGGTGGACGCCGGCGACCTGATCGGCGTGGAGGGCACCTTGCGCCGCACCGACCGGGGCGAGCTGTCGGTGAAGGTGCGCCGCTGGCAGATGCTCAGCAAGGCCCTGCAGCCCCTGCCCGACAAGTGGCACGGCCTGGCGGACGTGGAGAAGCGCTACCGCCAGCGCTACCTGGATCTGATCGTCTCGCCCCACACCCGCGAGACCTTCCGTCGCCGGGCCCTGGCGGTGAGCACGATGCGCCGCTGGCTGGATGGGCGGGGCTTCCTGGAGATCGAGACGCCGGTGCTGCAGAGCACCCCTGGCGGTGCCGATGCCCGGCCGTTCGAGACCCACCACAACGCCCTCGACCTGCCGCTCACCCTGCGCATCGCCACCGAGCTGCACCTCAAGCGGCTGGTGGTGGGTGGCTTCGAGCGGGTGTACGAGCTGGGGCGGATCTTCCGCAACGAGGGGGTGAGCACCCGCCACAACCCCGAGTTCACCTCGGTGGAGATCTACCAGGCCTACGCCGACTACGGCGACATGATGGAGCTCACCGAACAGCTGATCGCGCATGTGTGCGAGCAGGTGTGCGGCGGGACCCGCATCACCTATCAGGGCACGGAGATCGACCTGGCGCCCCCCTGGCGGCGCGCCACCATGCACGAGCTGGTGCAGCAGGCCACCGGGCTCGATTTCCATGCCTTCAGCAGCCGTGATCAGGCGGCCGCAGCGATGGCGGAGCGGGGTCTGGAGGTGCCGGCGCTGGCCGATTCCGTGGGTCGGCTGTTGGTGGAGGCCTTTGAGCAGAAGGTGGAGGCCGATCTGATCCAGCCCACCTTCGTGCTCGACTACCCGGTGGAGAACTCGCCCCTGGCCCGGGCCCACCGCAGCAAGCCGGGTCTGGTGGAGCGCTTCGAGCTGTTCATCGTGGGCCGTGAAACCGCCAACGCCTTCAGCGAACTGATCGATCCGGTGGATCAGCGCCAGCGCCTGGAGGCCCAGCAGGCCCGTAAGGCCGCCGGCGACGACGAGGCCCAGCAGGTGGACGATGACTTCCTCCACGCCCTGGAGGTGGGCATGCCCCCCACCGGCGGGCTGGGCATCGGCATCGACCGCCTGGTGATGCTGCTCACCGACAGCGCCTCGATCCGCGACGTGATCGCCTTTCCGCTGCTCAGGCCGGAGGCGCGGGAGGCTGCCGGCGGGGGCTGAGGGGCGCAATGGGATAATGGTTCCGCTAGGCAATTTCCCCCACCAGGGGCAAGGATCCCATGAGCGGCGAGCGCGTCGGATTTCGCTTTCAGCACGCAGACGCGGTGGTGAAGCGCAACCCCCAGGGTCGCTCCCGCCGGGGCTGGGTGATGGAGCCGGTGGAGCAGACCACCAGCCGCGGCACCAAGATGCCCGCCTACCGCATTCGCTGGCGCGACAGTGAGCGCCCGGAGATCGTGCTCCAGCACATGCTGATCGCCGATCCGGACCCCACCCCTCCGCCGGAAGGGGTGAGCCTGGTGCCACCGGCCCCCAAGGCCTGAGCCGTTTCCCCCGGATCAGTTCCCCCGAGGGGTCCCCAGTTCAGGCCCCTTTCTGGCCTCGACGCAGCTGCTCCAGGTCCTGTTCCGATTCAAACCTCGACCAGGCCTGCTCCAGGTCCTCCATGCCGGAATCTTCCGCCGCAGCTGTCGCTGAACCAGGACTGCCGGTGGCTTCAGTGGCGCCGTTGCTGCTGCCATGGGCGAGCTCATCGAGCTCCTGCTCCACCTGGCGGTAGTCATCGCCCAGTTGTCCCAGGGCCTGCCAGCGGTCACGGCCCCGGGCCATCAATTCGGCCAGGTGGCTTTCGGCCCGCTCTGCCAGGGCATCCGCGCCGGCTGCCCGCGCCCGCTGCACCCGCTCCTGCCACTGGCGGATCTCCCCCGCCAGCTTGAGCAGGTCAGCGCGGGCCCGCTCGGCGCCGGCCTGCAGGTCGAGGCGGCGGCGGCGCAGGCGCTGCTGGCGCTCGCGCTGCTCCTGCTGGCGCAGCAGCTGCTCCTGGGCGGGGTTGGCCCGCAGAAACGACTCCAGCTGTTGCTGCAGCTGCCGTTCTAGCTGGCTGAACCAGTCGCTGGGGCTGCTCATGGCTGGTGCCCAGCCCCTGGGGCGCGGGTGATCAGCGGGGCCTCGATCTCTTCCTGCAGCGGGGTGATCGCCGCTTCCCGCGAGCGCAGCAGCAGCTGGGTGAGCCGGGCGATGCCGCCCTCGCCCAGGTTGTGCTCGGTGAGCTGCTCGAAGCTGGCGGCATAGAGCTGCTCCAGCTGGGCGATCAAGCCCTCGCGCAGGGCGCGGATGGCTTGGCGTTGCTCTTCCCTCGACATTGCGGCAATGAGATGGGGCTCAGGGGGAGTCTGCCTGGGCCAGCAGATGCAGGGACAGGTCGCCTCCGGGATCACTCCAGCACTGCAGCGCTCGCCAGCCCGCGGCCTGGGCCAGCCCCTGAAAGTGGGCCGGGCTGTACTTCACGCTGTATTCCGTGATCAGGGCCTCCCCGGCCCGGAACGGCCAGCTGCGGCCCGCCAGCCGCACCTCCTGGGGCCTGCGGCTCACCAGGGCCATGGCGATCCGGCTGTGCTCGGGCTGCCAGCGGGCCTCGTAGCGGAAGGCCTCCGGCTCAAAGCTGCCTGCCAGGTCGCGGTTGAGGCGCACCAGCAGGTTGCGGGCGAAGGCGGCGGACACCCCCGCCCGGTCGTTGTAGGCGGCCTCCAGCCGCTCCACGCTCTTGGGTTGGTCGACGCCGATCAGCAGCAGGCCGGAGGGGCCGAGCAGGCGACGGAACTGCTGCAGCAGGGCGCGGGCGTCCTCCGGCTCAAAATTGCCGATCGAGCTGCCTGGGTAGAAGCCCAGCCGTGGCTTGCCGTTCAGGGCTGGCAGAGGTGGCAGGCCACTGGCGCCGGCGTAATCGCAGCAGATGCCCAGCACCTGGGTGGCCGGATGGGCTGCCTGAAGGCTGGTGCAGGTGGCCTCCAGGGCGCTGCGGCTGATGTCCAGGGCCACGTAGGCCGGCGGCTCCAGGGCCCGCAGCAGGGGGCTGGCCTTGCGGGCATTGCCGGCTCCGAACTCCAGCACCACCGGGGCTGCTTCGCCGCCGGCGCCCACGGCCCTGCCGATCGCTGGCCCGCAGGTCTCCAGCAGTTGCACCTCGGTGCGGGTGAGGCTGTATTCGGGTTGCTCACAGATCGCCTCGAACAGACGTGAGCCCTCGGCGTCGTAGAGCAGCCAGGCGGGCAGCTGGCGGGGTTGGCGCTGCATGCCTGCCACCACCAGGGCCTCCAGGTCGGCCGCGGCGGGGTGCAGATCGATCAGCTGGGGCGCGCTGGCGGTGGGCACGGCCATCAGATGTTGTCCCCAGGGGTTGCCGCCAGTGCCGCAGCAGGAGCCGTGCTGTCGCGGGCCAGCCGCACCCCCGCCGCCATCCAGCGGCTGGCCGGGGGAAAGAAGTTGCGATAGGTGTCGCGGCCATGGCCGCTGGGGGTGAACAGGCAGCTGCCGCGCAACACGAACTGGGAGGTCATGAACTTGCCGTTGTATTCGCCCACGGCCCCCTCCGGGGGCTGGAAACCCGGATAGGGCCGGTAGGGGCTGCCGGTCCACTGCCAGAGCAGGCCATGGGCCTGGGGCAGGCCTCCCTGGCTGGCCGCCAATTCCCACTCCGCCTCGCTGGGCAGGCGGGCTCCGGCCCAGCGGGCATAGGCATCGGCCTCGAACCAGCTCAGGTGCCGCACCGGTGCCTCCGGCGGCCGCGGCTGCAGGCCCGCCAGGGTGAATTCCTGGACGTGGTCGCGCCAGTAGCGCGGCGCCTGCCAGCCCCGCTGCTGGCACACCGCCCAGCCCTCGCTCATCCACAGCTCCGGCCGCCGGTAGCCGTCGTCGGCGATGAAGGCCGCGAATTCGCCGTTGCTCACCAGCCGGTCGGCCAGCGCGAAGGGCTCCAGCCAGCAGCGATGGCGGGGCCCCTCGTTGTCGAAGTGGAACGGCTCGCCCGCCTGTCCGATCTCCACCAGCCCCCCCGGACAGGTCAGCCAGCGAATGTCCCCTGGCTCCAGGTCGGTCGGGGCGTCCAGGCGCTCCCGCCAGAGCGCCTCCGGGCCGCCCTCGGCTGTGCTGTAGGCGGGCAGCAGCGGGTTGCGGCTGAAGCCATCGAGCAGATCCATCAGCAGCAGTTCCTGGTGCTGCTGCTCGTGCTGCAGGCCCAGCTCCAGCAGGGCGAGGCTGGCCTGGCGGTGTGGCGCCGGCTGCTGCTCGAGCAGCGGCGGCAGCTGGGCCAGGGCCCGATCCACCCGCTGCCGCCAGGCCAGCACCTCGCCGATGCCCGGCCGGCTGAGCAGCCCCCGCTGGGGGCGCGGATGGCGGGCACCCACCGCCTCGTAGTAGCTGTTGAACAGGAAGCTCCAGCGCTCCGGCGCCATCGCGTAGTCCAGCGCCAGCCCTTCCTGCAGCAGCGGCCCCAGCAGGAACTGCTCGAAGAACCAGGTGGTGTGGCCCAGGTGCCACTTGGGAGGGCTGGCATCCGCCATCCCCTGCAGGCAGAGGTCCTCGGGCTCCAGCGGGGCGATCAGCTCCACACTCCGGCGGCGCACCGCCAGCAGCCGCTCCAGCAGGTGGGTGCTCATGCAGCGTCGCTCCTGCGGGTTCCCGCCCAGCCCTGACCTTAGGGAGCTTGCCTACGATCCCGCCAGGCACGGCTGAGGGCATGGGCGGCAGCACAGCGACGGTGAGGTCGCAGGGGGGGATTACCCCGGGTTTTGTGGGGGCTGTGGGTCACACCCCCCTGATCCGGCTGCACGCCCTCAGCGCGCTCACCGGCTGCGAGATCCTCGGTAAGGCCGAGTTCATGAATCCCGGCGGTTCGGTGAAGGACCGGGCGGCCCTGGGCATCCTCCTGGAGGCCGAGGAGCAGGGCCTGCTCCAGCCCGGCGGCACGGTGGTGGAGGGCACCGCCGGCAACACCGGCATCGGCCTCACCCACCTCTGCAACGCCCGTGGCTACAAGGCCCTGATCGTGATCCCCGACACCCAGTCGGCGGAGAAGATCGGCCTGCTGCGCAGCCTGGGCGCCGAGGTGCGCACGGTGCCGGCGGTGCCCTACCGCGACCCCAACAACTACGTGAAGCTCTCGGGCCGCATCGCTGCCGAGACCCCCGGTGCCGTGTGGGCCAATCAGTTCGACAACCTGGCCAACCGCCGCGCCCACTACAACTCCACCGGCCCGGAGATCTGGCAGCAGACCGACGGCAAGGTGGATGCCTGGGTGGCCGCCACCGGCACCGGCGGCACCTACGCCGGTGTGGCGCTTTATTTGAAGGAGCAGAACCCCCGGGTGCGCTGCGTGCTGGCCGATCCCCACGGCAGCGCGCTCTACAGCTGGGCGAAAACCGGTGAGCTGGTCAGCGAGGGCAGCTCGATCACCGAGGGCATCGGCAACAGCCGCATCACCGCCAACCTGGAGGGGGCGCCGGTGGACGACGCCGTGCGGGTCAACGACCAGGACGCACTGGAGACGATCTACCGCCTGCTCTGGCAGGAGGGCCTCTTCCTGGGGGGGTCGGTGGGCATCAACGTGGCGGCGGCGGTGGAGACCGCCCGGCGCCTGGGTCCGGGTCACACGGTCGTGACGGTGCTGTGCGACAGCGGCGACCGCTACCGGTCCCGTCTCTATGACCGGGACTGGCTGGTTGGGAAGGGTCTGCGGCAACCTGAGCGCTCTTCGCTCACCGCCGGCTGATGCCCTCCGATCCGGGTCATTCCCCTGTCGACGGCCAGCCCGGGGAGTCCGGTCAGTTGATCGGCGAGCGTTACCGGCTGGAGGAGCGACTCTCCCAGGGGCTCCAGGGAACCCTCTGGCGCGCCACCGACCAGCTGGCCGCCGCCGCGCCGATGGTGCTGCGCCAGCTGGGCCCGGACCTGGACCAGCAACGGGCCCGGGAACTCTGGACCCGGCTGCAGGGGGTGCTGCATCCCCAGGTGCCCCGGCTCGGCGGGGCCCTGAGCCAGGACGGTTGCCTCTGGCTGGTGCGCGAGTGGCAGTCCGGCCGCACCCTGCAGGCGCTGCTCGAGGCCCGGGCCGAGCGCCAGATGGTGTTCGGCGCCGGCGAGGTGCTCCTGCTGCTGCGCCAGCTGCTGCCGGTGCTGGCCGCCCTGCACAGCCAGGAGCTGGTGCATGGCGATCTCTGCCCCGCCAACCTGCTCCGCCGGGACAGTGATGGCCTGCCGGTGTTGCTGGACTTCGGCCTGGTGGTGGGTGGCGATGCCGTGACCCCTGGCTACGCCCCGCCCGAGCGCTCCCGCGGTCAGGGGCCCGAGCCCTGGATGGACCTCCATGCCCTGGGCGTCACAGCCCTGGTGCTGCTCAGCGGCGATCCGCCATCCCGCCTGCTGGAGCCCAGCTCGCTGAAGTGGCGCTGGCCCGCCAGCCTCAGCGACCAGCCGGATCTGCAGGCTGCCCTGGCCCGCCTGCTCGCCCGCGACCCCGGCCAGCGCTTCCCCTCGACGGCCCAGGCCCTGGCAGCCCTGCAGGCCCTGCCCATGCCGGAGACCACCGGGCCCGTTCCCCGTGCCGACCGCACCGTGGCCCTGGTGCCGCCTCCTGTTGCGGCCGTCGCCACCGGGGTCGCCCCTGTCCCTGGGCCGGAGACGGTCGAGCCACCGCCCCCAGTCCAGCAGCCCCCAGTCCAGCAGCCCCCAGTCCAGCCGCCCGCTGTCCAAGCACCCGCAGTTCAACTGCCGGCGCCTGAGCCCGTGCTGCCGGAGATTGAGCCCAGCCCGTCCGCGCCACTCCCCCGCCTGCGGGGCGAGGAGCGGGAGCTGGCCGCCGAGGGCGGTCTGTGGCCCGTGGTGATCGCTCTGCTGCTCTCGGCTGTGGCGGGCACGGCCATGGGCTGGTGGTGGCTGAGCCGCGGCCAGTCCAGCCGCCCCAGCACCCCCGACGCGGCCCTGCAGCTGCCCAGCAGCCTGCCGCCCGCCGAGATCGACCAGCGCCAGCAGTTGCTCAATCGCCTGCGGGCGATGCAGGTGGACCGGGCCTGGTTCCTGAAGCTGGTGGATGCCAGCCTGCTGGCCCAGTTCCCGGAGCGGGGTGGGCGCTTGCCTGGCGACAGCCTGGAAGATGCTCCCCTGCGCAAGGTATGGAATGAGCTGGCCCAGGAGTGGCTGGCCCGGGTGGAGCAGCTGCCCCTGGCGATCCGCCGCCGCCTGGGCAGTTACGGCAATGCGGACTGGGAGCAGAGGCTGCGCGGCCTGGCCGACCAGGGGCTGAGCGGCGAGGTGCTGAGTCAGCTGGTATCGGCCCAGGCCCAGAACCTGCTGCCGGGCCGCTCCGGCAACACCATGCCCCCCGAGCCCTACCGCCAGCTCTGGTATGCGGCCGCCGAGCAGAGCCTGGCCTCGATCCAGATCGAGCCGATCCAGGCCCGCAGCAGTGAACCCCAGGTGCTCAGCGCCCCGGTGTCCGCCGGCGGTGCCCGGCTGTTCCCGATCCGGTTGCCCGAGGGCTACAGGCTGGTGATGGGGGTGAACGGGTCGCCCCTGATGCAGATGAGTGTGTTCGCCGCCGACGGCTCGCTGCTGGAGCCCAGCGGCCCGCTGCGGGTGGTGAGCCTCCCCCCCCAGTCGCGCTCGCCGGTGCAGTTGCTGGTGACCAACGAAGGGGTGGCACCGTCGCTGATCACCCTGTCACTGCGGGCCGACGCACCGCCAGCCCAGCCGGACTCCCCCCCGCCCGCGGCTGCCGACGACACGTCCGAACCGGTACGCCCACCCCTGCGTCCTCCGTTGCGGCGCCCTGCCGATCAGGACACATCGGCGGAGGAGCCCCCCGCGCCGACCCCCCCGACTGCGCCGCCGCCCCTACCTTCGACGCCACCCTCAACGCCACAGTCGCCGGTGCAGGCCCCCTCGCCCTAGGCGCCCTCGCCTGCTGGTCAGTAGCGGGAGATCGCCGCCCGGGTTTCCTTGGCGTCCTGCTTGCGGCGCTCCTCGGCGCGTTTGTCGTGCAGCTTGCGGCCCTTGGCCAGCCCCAGGGTGAGCTTGATCCAGGAGCCCTTGAGGTGCAGGTTGAGGGGGATCAGGGTGAGGCCCTTCTGCTCGAGCGCCACCCGCAGTCGCTCGATCTCGCGGCGGTGGGCCAGCAGTTTGCGCACCCGCAGGGGCTCGTGGTTGAAGTAGGCGCCGGCGTGGCTGTGGGGCGAGATGTGCACGTTGTGCAGCTGCAGCTCGCCGCCCCGCACCAGGCAGAAGCCATCGCGCAGATTGGCCTGACCCGCCCGGATTGACTTCACCTCGGTGCCGACCAGCTCGATGCCGCACTCGAGGGTTTCGAGGATCTCGTACTGGTGGCGGGCGAAGCGGTTGTCGGCCAGCAGGCGGTTGGCGGCATCCCGCTGGGCCCGGGCGGCCAGCTTCTTGGTGCCACCCTTGGCCATCGCTCCCTGCGCCGCTGTCGTCGTTGTCTCCCCGACCCTAGGCAGGGGCCGGTACCCTCCATCCATGGCGCCCCCACCCATGGCGATTGTTTCCTCGGGACCGGCTGCAGCGGATGGCCGTGGGGGGGCGCAGGCCCGGGCAGCCAGGCCCGCCCCCGGAGGTGGCCCCCGGCCGGAGCCCGAGCGCCTGGTGCAGCCGGCCGCTGCCTGCGATGATCCCGAGCCCGGCCGCGCCGACACACTCAGGCCGCGGCGCCTGGCCGACTACATCGGCCAGAGCGAGCTCAAGCAGGTGCTGGCCATCGCCGTGGAGGCCACTCGCAGCCGCCAGGAGGCCCTCGATCACGTGCTGCTCTATGGCCCGCCGGGCCTGGGCAAGACCACGATGGCGCTGGTGCTGGCCGAGGAGCTGGGCGTGCGCTGCCGCATCGCCAGTGCACCTGCCCTGGAGCGCCCGCGCGACATCGTGGGCCTGCTGGTGAACCTGGAGCCGCGGGAGCTGCTGTTCATTGACGAGATCCACCGCCTCAACCGGGTGGCCGAGGAGCTGCTCTATCCGGCGATGGAGGACTACCGCCTCGACCTCACCGTGGGCAAGGGCAGCACCGCCCGCAGCCGCAGCCTGCCCCTGGCTCCCTTCACCCTGGTGGGGGCCACCACCAGGGCCGGGGCGCTCAGTTCCCCGCTTCGGGATCGCTTTGGCCTGATCCAGCGGCTGGAGTTTTACGGCCTCGATGACCTGCAGGCGATCGTGGAGCGGGCGGCCGGGCTGCTGGCGATCGATCTGGACAGGGCGGCGGCCCTGGAGGTGGCCCGCCGCTGCCGGGGCACGCCGCGGATCGCCAACCGCCTGCTGCGCCGGGTGCGCGATGTGGCCAGCGTGAACGGCGAGGGCCGTATCGGTGCCGCCCTGGTGGAGCAGGCCCTCAGCCTGCACCGGGTGGATGGCCGGGGCCTCGATGCCCACGACCGGCGGCTGCTGGCGCTGATGCTGGAGAGCTACGGCGGCGGCCCGGTGGGGCTGGACACCCTGGCTGCTGGCCTGGGGGAAGATCCGGCCACCCTCGAGACGGTGGTGGAGCCCTACCTGCTGCAGCAGGGCCTGTTGCAGCGCACGCCCCGGGGCCGGCTGCTCACCGAGGCGGGCCGGGCCCATCTGGCGGAGTCGTGGCCGTGAGGGTGCGGCCCTGGCTGTGGGGGGTGCCGGCCCTGCTGCTGGCGGTATGGCTGCTGCTGGTGTCGCCCAGGGCGGTGCGGGCGTCGGAAGGGTCGACATCACCTTCAGTGCCCCAGCTCTCCTCGCTACCCCAGCTGTTCGATCAGGCGCTGCAGGCCAGCCGTGAGGGCCACTTCGGCGAGGCCCTGCCCCTCTGGGATCAGGTGCTGGAGCTGGCGCCTCGGGATGCGGCGGCCTGGAGCAACCGCGGCAACGTGCAGCTCGCCCTCGGCGATCCCCTGGCGGCCATCGCCGACCAGGACCGGGCCCTGGAGCTGGAGCCCGGCAGCGGCGACGCCCATCTCAACCGCGGCACGGCCGAGGAGGCCCTGGCCCGCTGGGGGGCGGCGGCCGACGACTACCACTGGATCCTGGAACACAGCGACGGGGCTGAACCGCGAGCCTCGGCCCTTTACAACCTGGGCAATGTGCAGGGGTACCAGGGCGATTGGGCCGCCGCCCGCAGCAGCTATGCCGCCGCTGCCGCTGCCCGTCCAGGCTTTGCCATGGCCCGCGCCAGCGAGGCCCTGGCCGCCTTCCAGCTGGGTGACCTGGACGCCGCCGAACAGCAGCTGCGCTCCCTGATCCGCCGCTACCCCCTGTTCGCCGATGCCCGCGCCGGTCTCACCGCCCTGCTCTGGCAGCGGGGCGGCCGCGGCGAGGCGGAGAGCCACTGGGTGTCGGCCTCCGGTCTCGATCCGCGCTACCGCGACCCAGAATGGCTGCTGGCCGTGAGGCGCTGGCCGCCGGTTCCGGTGGCGGCCCTGCAGCAGTTCCTCTCCCTCGCCTGAACAGCCGCAGCCACTCCCCAGCATCAGGTCACCGGTCCAGCGATGTCTCCCCCCCCTCCCCAGTCACCCCTGCCGACGGCCGCCGCTGAAGCTGATGCCGGCGCCCGCGAGGGGATCTGCTGGTGGCAGCTGGGGCTGGAGGAGGATCTGGCCCAGCTGCTGCCCGAGCTGATCCAGCTGCGCCGCCACCTGCACCGCCATCCTGAGCTCAGCGGCCACGAGCAGCAGACAGCCGCCCTGGTGGCAGGCGAACTGCGCCGCTGGGGCTGGCAGGTGCGCGAGGGGGTTGGCCGCACCGGGGTGGTGGCGGAACTGGGCCCCCACCGCCTCGAGGACGGAGAGCCTGCACCGCTGGTGGGGCTGCGGGTTGACATGGACGCCCTGCCGGTGGAGGAGCGCACCGGCCTGGACTACGCCTCCACGGTGCAGGGGTTGATGCACGCCTGCGGGCATGACATCCATACCAGCGTCGGCCTGGGGGTGGCCGGGGTGCTGGCCTCACTGGCCCGGCGGCGGCCGGAGCTGCTGCGGGCCCGGGTGCGGCTGCTGTTTCAGCCGGCCGAGGAGACGGCCGAGGGGGCGGCCTGGATGAGGGCCGATGGCGCCACCGAGGGCCTGGAAGCCCTGTTCGGCGTGCACGTGTTCCCCTCGATCCCCGTTGGTGAGGTGGGGGTGCGCAGCGGCAGCCTGACGGCGGCGGCCGGGGAGCTGGAGATCGAGGTGCTGGGGGAGAGCGGCCATGGCGCCCGCCCCCACCAGAGCACCGATGCGATCTGGATCGCGGCGCGGGTGGTGAGTGGCCTGCAGGAGGCGATCAGTCGCCGGCTCGATGCCCTGCATCCGGTGGTGGTGAGCTTCGGGCGGATCGAGGGCGGCAAGGCCTTCAACGTGATCGCCGACCATGTGCGTCTGCTGGGCACGGTGCGCTGCCTGGATCTGGAGCTGCACGATCGGTTGCCGGGCTGGATCGAGGACACGGTCCAGGCCCTCTGCCGGGGCCATGGCGGTGAGGCCCGGGTGCGCTACCGCTGCATCTCGCCGCCGGTGCATAACGACGCCGCGCTCACCGAGCTGGTGGCTGCGGCGGCGGTGGACCTGCTGGGTCGCCAGCGGGTGCACTGGCTGGAGCAGCCCTCCCTGGGCGCCGAGGACTTTGCCGAGCTCAGCGAGGGCATCCGCTGCACGATGTTCCGCCTGGGGGTGGCCGGTGTCCAGGGCTGCACTCCCCTGCACAGCAACACCTTCGCCCCCGACGAGGGCGCCCTGGCCGTGGGGGTGCGGGTGCTGGGGCTGAGCCTGCTGCGCTGGATGGCCCATGCCCACTCCCAGGACTGCCCCCCTGATCGATGAGCCCATCGATCGGTCCATCCGAGCCCCGTCGCCGCCGGCTGCTCGAGGTGCTGCTGGCGCTGTCAGCGCCGCTGTTGATCCTGCTGGCCCTGCTGCTGATCCTGCAGCGCCAGGGGCGGGAGCGGATCCTGGCCCTGCCGGCCCTGGCGATCGGCATCGGCCTGGCCAGTTCCAGCCGGTTGAGCCGGGGCCGGCGCCGCAGAGCCCTGTTGCACGCCCTGCGCCAGGGTGCGCCCCCAGCGGCCGGTTCCTGAGCCAGGCTGGTCTCCCCAGTCCGTCCAAGTGTGTCCTCGCCCGATCTGGAGCAGCTGCACGCCGCCATCTGCTGCGGTGACCCCAGCCGTTCAATGCCCGCCCTGGCGGCCCTGCGGGAGGTGCCGGTGGAGTCGGCAGTGCCCCTGCTGCTGCTGGGCCTGGAGCAGGAGGCCTTTCTGGTGCGCTCCCTGAGCTGCGCCGGCCTGGGGGTGAAGTGCAACCCGGCCGGCCGCCAGGCCCTGGTGCGGGCCCTGGAGCACGACTCCGATGCCAATGTGCGGGCCGAGGCGGCCAACGCCCTGGTGAGCCATGGCCTGGAGCAGGCCTGGCCGCTGCTGCTGGACGCCTTCCGCCGCGATGACCAGTGGCTGCTGCGCTGCAGCGTGCTCTCGGCCGTGGCCGAGCATCCCGAGGCCGATGCGGCCCGTCTGCTGGAGCTGGCCATCCTGGCGATCGCCGCCGCCGATGGCACGGTGCGGGTGGGCGGTGCCGAGATCCTGGGCCGGCTGGTGCGCGAGGGCGGTGCTGCGGCTGGCGGGGTTGCTGAGGCCCAGCAGGCCCGCGAGCTGTTGCAGCGGCTCCAGGCCGATCCCGACCACAGGGTGGTGGCGGCGGCGCTGAATGGCCTGCAGTGCTGAGCCAACTGGCCCGGCTTCGAGGGATGTTGCTAAGTTGCGGAAGTCACTAGGGGTGCCCGGCTGCGTCAGGCAGTGCCGGGCTGAGATCACACCCTCCGCACCTGATCCGGGTCATGCCGGCGCAGGGAAGTGAGCCAGCCGCCGCCTCGGTGGGCGTCTGCGATCTCGGCAACGGAACCGGAACCCCGCCAGGGCCGCCGCCAGGCTGCTCCCCATTCCGCTCTTTGCCCCTACCCATCATGCGCAGCGCCTGGATCGAGAAGCGCAAAGGCCAAGCCAATGTGAGCCAACTTCACTATGCCCGCCAGGGGGTGGTGACGGAGGAAATGGCCCACGTGGCCAGGCGGGAGAACCTGCCCGAATCCCTGGTGATGGAGGAGGTGGCACGGGGCCGCATGATCATCCCGGCCAACATCAATCACCCCAACCTGGAGCCGATGGCGATCGGCATCGCCAGCAGCTGCAAGGTGAACGCCAACATCGGCGCCTCGCCCAACGCCAGTGATGTGAGCGAAGAGCTGAAGAAGCTCGAGTTGGCGGTGAAATACGGCGCCGACACGGTGATGGATCTCTCCACCGGCGGCGTGAACCTCGATGAGGTGCGCACGGCGATCATCAACGCCTCGCCGGTGCCCATCGGCACGGTGCCCGTGTATCAGGCCCTTGAGAGCGTGCACGGCTCGATCGAGAAGCTCTCGGAAGACGACTTCCTGCACATCATCGAGAAGCACTGCCAGCAGGGCGTCGACTACCAGACCATCCACGCCGGCCTGCTGATCGAGCACCTGCCCAAGGTGAAGGGGCGCCTCACCGGCATTGTGAGCCGCGGCGGCGGCATCCTGGCCCAGTGGATGCTGTATCACCATAAGCAGAACCCGCTCTACACCCGTTTCGACGACATCTGCGAGATCTTCAAGCGCTACGACTGCACCTTCTCCCTGGGCGATTCGTTGCGCCCCGGCTGCCTGCACGATGCTTCGGATGAGGCCCAGCTGGCCGAACTGAAGACCCTCGGCGAGCTCACCCGCCGCGCTTGGAAGCACGACGTGCAGGTGATGGTGGAGGGCCCGGGTCACGTGCCGATGGACCAGATCGAGTTCAACGTGAAGAAGCAGATGGAGGAGTGCAGCGAGGCGCCCTTCTATGTGCTGGGCCCGCTGGTGACCGACATCGCCCCCGGCTACGACCACATCACCAGCGCCATCGGCGCGGCGATGGCGGGCTGGTATGGCACGGCGATGCTCTGCTATGTGACCCCGAAGGAGCACCTGGGCCTGCCCAATCCGGAGGACGTGCGCAACGGCCTGATCGCCTACAAGATCGCTGCCCACGCCGCCGACATCGCCCGCCATCGTCCCGGCGCCCGCGACCGCGACGACGAACTCAGCCGCGCCCGCTACGCCTTCGATTGGAACAAGCAGTTTGATCTCTCGCTCGATCCTGAGCGGGCCCGGGAGTATCACGACGAAACCCTGCCGGCTGACATCTACAAGCAGGCCGAGTTCTGTTCCATGTGCGGCCCCAAGCATTGCCCGATGCAGACCAAGATCACTGATGAGGATTTGGTAGGGCTGGAGCAGGTGCTGGCGGAGCAGAAGGCTGGTGAGGCCGCGGCCGCGGCGGTCTGAGCAGCCAGGCGCTCAGCTGCGCAAGCCTGAGAGCCTGGGGTTCAGCCCCGGGCTTTGTCGTGGACACCAGTTGAGCAGAGCACTTGTATTAACGCATTCTTTGGGTGGGCATACGGTTTTCGATCCCATGAGCGATGGCTAAGATATAAGTATTGTGCGTTAAGCAGTTCTGCATCAGGGCTTTAAGTTGATTGGGTTTCGCTGGCTGGCTTGGTTCTTGGAAAGAGGGCATCAAGTCTGATGGAGACCACGCTTCTTTCGGGTCCTGGGCGCGATTGGTTGGTTGTGGGCAGCAACGGCGCCGTCGGGAGTGAGCTGACCCAGGCCTTGCGCCGGTCTTCCTACATCGATGGCAGCCGACCTGTGGATGTGCGGGTTCATCCCCATCCCAGCTACGCGGAGGCCAGCCTTGACCTGGTGCTGAGCCGATCAAGTTCTCATCCGCTGAGGCTTGTGTTCTGTGCTGGCAAGGGTGGCTTCTCTCTTGCCCAGGCCAGTGCGGAAGAGCAGTTTCAGGCCTTTGACAAGTTCTGCCGGCTTTTGACTCCATCAGTAGATCTCGACAAGTTTGTTTTCGTTTCTTCGCTGGGAGCCCACTGCTCATTGCTGGGAGCACCCTATTCACAGCTGATTCGCAGCAATGAGGAGACCGTGCTGGCCTATTTTGGCGAGCGCTCATTGATTCTGAGGTTGCCCAGCCTCTACGGGTACCATGATCGGGCCCAGCGGTACCATGGGCTGATCGGGGTGATCTTGCGTAATCTCAAGACTCGCTGCCCCACCGGGATCTACGCCCGACTCGAAACCCGGCGCAATTATCTTTCGGTTCGACGTTTGGCCACCCTGCTGGTTCGTGATCGTCCAGACGGTGCTTTGCTTGAAGCGAATGGCTGCCTGAATGTTCAGTCTTCCGTCAATCTCTCGGTATTTGATGTCTGTGGCTCCTTCTTCCGTGCAGTCAAGCAACGTCCCATCCTCAAACTAATGGACCATTCCCTCGTTGATGCGGAGCACCATTGCCCCGGTGTTGTATATGGTGCTAGGGTCATTGTCAATGATCCAATTGGCGAGTGGGTGAGCTGGCAATGGAATCGGTCTGTCCACTTGTCTCCGTAGTTGTTCCTGTCTACGCTGGACAACGGACCTTGCCCGGTCTAATCAAGCGATGCACGGCCATTCGTGATGGCCACGTGGGTATTCCCCGCGGCCTCCTGCATGAGCTGATCTTTGTCTGTGACGAGCCGATCGATGGATCCGAGTCGTTGCTTGCCGTTGCAGCCAAGCAACTCGACTGGGTTCGGGTGGTCTCGCTGGCACGCAACAGCGGACAGCACCTTGCTACTGCCGTGGGTGTTCTTTACACCTCTGGTGACTGGGTTCTGACGCTGGATGAGGATCTACAACATCCTCCCGAAATGATGGCCCAGCCTTTGATCGAGGCCCTGGATCAGGGCCTCGATCTTCTTTATATCAAGTCGACGACGCGTGTGCATGCATCTAGTCTCTATAGGGATTTTGCTTCCAGAGCCAGCAAGCTCTGCATGAGAATCATTACGCGTGATGATTACTCGATGGTCTCCAGCTTCCGTTTGATCCGAGGAGAAGTGGCTCGTTCTATTGCTATCTCAGTTGACGGAAAGTCGTATCTTGACGCTGTGCTCTTTTCTGTCACTAGTGCGAAGCGACGCAGTGTATTTCATGCAGAATTTAGTGACTTAAGAGATGCGCATGGCAGTGGATATAGTCTCAAAAAGCTGTTGCGTCACTATGGTCGGCTGATTATGTCGGCTGAGTTCAGTGGTTTGAGGATGCTGACCACGTTGGGCTCTCTGGTCGGTGTTCCCTTGCTGGTGCTGCTGCTGGTTCTGTTGGTGGTGGGTTGGCTCACGGGCACCCAACAGATTGCTCCTGGCTGGCTGAGCTTGTTCTTTCTTGGCATATCGATGAATGTCTTCTTGTTGGTGTATGCCGTGTATTCCCTGAAGTTGTTGTCGGTTCTTTTTTTACGCTCCAGCGGCTCTCCTCAGTTTCTGGTGATCAGCCGTGAAATTGATGCACGCCATGGTGAGTATATGCGTCAGTTCTCGTAATCAGCACTTAAGTCGCTCTAGCCCATGGATTACGAAAGGCTGGAGTCGTGCTTGGTCAAGAAGGCAAACCTTGATTGGCCCAGGTAGCTGAGGACCACGAAAATGCTGATAGCGATGATTTGTGCGACCACTGCCGGTAGAAAGTTGAGGCTCCACTTCAGCACCGCCAGATTGATCAGATAACTGCCACCGATCACCAAGCTGTAGGCAGCGGCACTGCGCCAGCTCGGCTGCTGCCTGAATGTGTATCGGCTATGGGCTATGTAACCGATGACGGCTGTAATCCCATAGCCCAGCATGTTGGCAAGCAACGGCTGACCCGTGATGACCTGCAAGCCCAGGATCCAGGCATAGCCATTCACGGTATTGAAAATTCCCGTCCATACGAAACGCCTGAATTGCCCATGTAACAATCGCATCAATTCAGTTCGGCTTTGCCGTAATCAAGTATTGGGCGCCCAAGGGGCACCATCCCAGAACTGACTCGAGCGACTTGAAGCGTTTCAGCTTGGGGGGTATGAAACTGATGTAGCTTCTGCGAAGTCCTGTCCATCCCGCTGCGGCCAGTCGATCACGAAGCGTGCGAGGTGAAATCAGGGTCACCCCCTCATCGAAAGGACAGTTGCGCACGATCCTCCTGGTAATTGGATTGGCTGGATTGTGCTCAAAGATTGCCACTAGGCCCGTAGGCGAGCAGAGGTTTCTGAGGCTATTCAATGTGGCGACATGCTGCTTTGAATCAATGTGGTGGAAGACACAGCTGATGAAGATGAGATCGAAGTGCTGCGCATAACCGGATTGATTTAGTTCCTCAAGTGGCAGCATTTTGATATGACAGTCTGCATGCTCTCTTGCGGCTACATCAAGGCTGCCTTGGGATGGATCGGCTCCTGAGATCTCCGCTTCAGGAAACATCTGACGCAGCGGTCGAAGCGACATCCCTACGCCGCAGCCGTAATCAAGAATCGACTGCAATGAATGCTTGTCGGGATGGCATCGGGTTAGATGGTTGACCTTCTGTCTGGCAAAGAAGCTGGCAGACTCGATGTCTTCGCCAGTGCTTTGTGCAAGGATATTCTTGTAACTTTCCGAATACGCGTCGAAGTATGCCTTCATGTTCTGGCTGCCTGGTCGTTGTTTAAGCTTAGCATTAATGTTATGCTATTCCTCTCGGGGTGCAAGTGCATCGCTATGCCGACGCTGTGAGATTACCACGACCCCTTGATCGCGCCCATCCTTGTGGCGTATGCGGGCGTTGGTCTCATGAACTTGCACGGCTTGGATGCCCTTGGCCAATTCCTGCAGATGGTTCTGAACGGCGGGTTTGTAGAGATCAAAATGATAAAAAGATTCCGCCAACTCCTTGGATTCGAAAATGACATCATCGGAGCTGTCGATCGCGCGAATGAGGGCCCGGTCCCCTGTGATCTACTCACCATTTGTTACTGAAATCCTTTTCACAGGTGGCTTCTGGCTCTGTAGGTAGGCATCAACCAGTGTGCCGTTCAGAAATCGGGTGGCGGCTACAAACACCCGACTTTCCGGATGGGAGAGGGTTGGTGAGGAGCTCAGACGCGCGAGGCTCTGGTCGACCAAATCGCGATGCAGCTGGGCGGCCTTCTGATCCTGCAGAGAATAACTGTAGGGCCACTAGAAAACCTCAAAAAAAGGCGGGAGGTGGACATTGCGATGACCCTGGCACGCAGGATTGGTTCAAAGTATCAGCATACTATCGTCTCTGTTTAAGCTGTGCTATAGCCATCACTATCCAGATGTGTTAAGTAACTTCTTGAATGCGGGTCAGAGCGAAATGAGCCAAACAAGTTGCAAGTAGTTCAAGGTTGCGAAGCATATGCGAATCCTCCAACCCGAGACGCCAATCCGCCTGGTTTTGCATCGCCGATTCAAGCGATACCACAGCATCTAGTGTATCGTCGCTACCTCGTCAGGTTTTTGGATTATGTCCTTAAGATGGAATGTCTGACTTGCTGTATGGGAGCCAAACAGTACTAAAAGCTTATGTCCGAATCTGTATTTAGCTGTTCGCTCGACTTCATGGCATCAAAGGCGAGTGGCTCGGTTTTGCTTTTCTCTCTGAGCTATTTATTGTGTTATTCTGCAGGGTCCAACTGATGATCGGCTTGCCGCGTAGTTATGTACGCTGCAACCGATTGTCCGGCGTGGGAAGTTGAAATCCTCTGGCTTATTGAGTTCTTTGACTGTACAGGGCAAGCGAATGGCGCTGACTGTATGAATGCAGGCCTTAGCCTGTTTGCGATTGAAAATCGTTGTCACGGAGCTAATTGGCATGAACTAACTCTATTCTATAAAATGCTCTTCTAGCATCATTGGCTGATAAAGGTAATGGTGATATAGCGTCTTGGGTGGTCTTGTTGACCGATTTAGCCCCAGTAATCGTCAAGATCTCTCCTTCGTTCATGAGCTCATTAAGTTTTGCCCCCTTGGTATTGATGCTAATTCTTCTTGTGCTGGAGGTTTTTGGATTTGATACGGTGCCTGAAAGCTCAGAATAACGTTCAGAAGGCACAATGTGCGTGCTCCAGCCTGGTGATGGCTCCATGTACTTGTTGTATGGTAATTTTTTTGCCTCGGGTCCTATCATCCAGGTCCAAAAATTGTTTTGATTGTCTGATTGCTCTATTTGAAGTGCTGGTGATATAAACTTTCTCATAAAATCTCGGCCACTTGGCTGGATTGCCCCATACCTTATGAGGCTTTTCATCTGTTCCTGGCTGATGTTAGAGTTGCTCCAGGATTTAAAAAGCGAGGGATCTTTATGTGCATCTCTGCAGATAGTATTCAGGATTCTTCCATCGCCCTTCTCAAGTTGATGCTCGTGTATGGATAGAGGGATTTCTGTAATCTCAGGGTCTAGCTCAAACCGTCTATTTGCTGGGCCCGTCTGCTCAGACAGGCAAGTTGTTATTGCATCTTCAAGCATGTTCGCTCTTTGGCGGATGATGCCGGCAATCGCAAGGTTATGCGACATTGTCGCAATGGAAGAATAGCCAATGGTGAAAGTGATTGCTATTATTATAGCTTTGCTTCCGGCCTGTCTTAAGAATCTAATTTTGTAGGTGCTTACCCTGCTGGCTGCCATGATGGCTGCAACTGCAAGTGCGAACGCTGCAGTGGTGACCGCCATCGAAGCATTCAAATATGTCCTGGAATGCCAAGACGCAAACCAGCTGTGATGTCTAGTGGTTAGGCTGTTGAAAAATAACTGTTCAGCAGTCATGCTCATCAAGGCGGCTAAGGCGATGAATCGATTCTTCGCGTCTTCCCATCCTTGTTGATATTTAAGGGCCCCACTATTTGAAGTGAGTGCCGCAAATGCTGCCGTGGAAAGAAGTGCGCAATAAACTAATGTGTTCCAGTTCAGGCTGATTGTATAAGGCTCTTCGGGCCAGCTTAGTAAAGTGTTAGAGTTGTTTATAATGGTAGCGTTAAAAAGTGTTTCTAGTGAAATTCTTGCTGTTGTAAAGAGGTATTCAAGTGATAAGTCGGCAAGGCGTATTGAGTTGCCTTGGTAGCTGTTGAATCCTGCGGTATTGTGACCAATGATCCAGCCGGCGACTTTTAGTGCTAAGTTTGTTATTATTGGCGCTGATGCGGGAATCAGAAAGTTGATCATATCTTTCGGGTATGCGTGAGCCTTGGTCCAAGGCTTCATTCTGTTTAGTTCATCCCTATTTGTTAGAAAACCCCACAGGCTTGCGGTAAAAAAGAGAAGTGGAAAGTATTCATACCATAGCCCGGAAATGCTGCCTGTAATTAAGCAGATCCCAATTCCTAGTGTTGATTTTCCTGTCTTGTCCTTGCATGCCAGTAGTACACCAAGTTGAAAGCCTGAATAGATTGAGATGGCATTAGCCATCGAAAATCCAACTGGATAGGCGAGGGGCGTTGTGTGATCGTAGCCGAGTACTTGAGCTGCTAGTACCGCGCATGTGCCTAATCTTGCTTCCTTGAGAAGTCCTTGCTTGCGAAGAATCCAGTATATGCCGAGTGCTGGGGTCAGGAAGAAAGCGATGTGTGCACCCCCTGTCCACCGAATGCTGAATATAAACCTGTTGACGAGTAAGGCGATTGGTTCTGTGATGAACCATAGAAGTCTATTTTGTGCTGCCCACCCACTTTTCCAGCCCGTTAATAATGATGAATAGTCATCGGCCGTGGTCGGCAAATACTCTGGGAATCTAGTGCATAAAAGAATTGACCCTAGTAATAACAGTATTTCGGGAAGATTTTTGCGCCCAGGGAATTCTGCCCGGGTGGCGTATTTCGATGCTTTGAGGGGCTTGCTTGCGTTTTCCAGGGTGTCTTCTTGGGGTAACTTCCCGAGCCTTCGGGGTTGTCTGTCGGGGCTTTATGGTCGAGTGATGTGAGCGTGATTTCGTTGATGATGCGGCATCGTATATCAGTTTAGGTCAGTACTCCCTGCTGGCAAGGGGCTATCTCGGCGCCGTCACGTCGGCAGTCCTATTGCTCTGTTGATACAGTCATTTATTGCTATCGGTGCTATTGGCATCTTTGAAGTTGGTTTTATTGCGGTAATCAGTCTGTGCGCATTAAAAAGCCCCGCCTTGCGGCGGGGCCTGATAGATGGCGGCGCGGACCGCCGCTGACTCAGCCCAGAGCTTTGGCTTTGGCCACCACGTTGTCGACGGTGAAGCCGAACTTCTCCAGGCACACGGGGCCGGGGGCGGAAGCACCGAAGCGGTCGATCGAAACGGTGTCGCCTTCGAAGCCCGTGTACTTGTGCCAGCCGAAGGAACTGGAGGCCTCAATCACAAGACGCTTGCGCACCGAGGCGGGCAGCACGCTCTCGCGATAGGCCTCATCCTGTTCCTCGAACAGCTCCACGCAGGGCATCGACACCACCCGCACGTTGCGGCCTTCGGCGCGCAGCACGGCGGCGGCCTTGGTGGCGAGTTCCAGCTCGGTGCCGGTGCCGATCAGGATCAGGTCAGGGCTGCCGGTGCTGTCCTCGAGGATGTAACCGCCCTTGGCCACGGCGGCGGGGCTGGAGTTGGCCTGGTTGGCCATCGCCTGGCGGCTGAGGATCAGCACGGTGGGGCGCTTGCGGTTGGTCACGGCCACCTGGTAGGCGCCACTGGTCTCATTGCCATCGCCAGGGCGGATCACCAGCAGGTTGGGCAGGGAGCGCAGGGTGGCCAGGGTCTCGATCGGCTGGTGGGTGGGGCCGTCCTCGCCCAGGCCAATGGAGTCATGGGTGAGCACGTAGATCACGCCCAGCTCGCTGAGGGCCGAGAGGCGGATGGCGCCGAGGGCGTAGCCGGCGAACACGGCGAAGGTGCCGCCGTAGGGGATCAGGCCACTGCCGTGGTAGGCCAGGCCGTTGAGGATGGCCGCCATGGCGTGCTCGCGCACACCGAAGTGCAGGTAGCGGTTCTCTTCAGCACCCTTCTGGAAGCTCTTCTCGCCCTTGATGTCGGTGAGGTTGGAGTGGGTGAGGTCGGCCGAACCGCCGATCAGCTCGGGCAGGTTGGGGCCGATGGCGTTGAGGCAGTTGTAGGAGTGCTGGCGGGTGGCCAGGCCCTTGTCGTCGGCGCTGTAGCTGGGCAGGTTGGCGTCCCAGCCCTGGGGCAGCTCGCCGCGCAGCTGGCGCTCGAATGCGGCGCCTTCGGCCGGGTAGGTTGCGCGGTAGGCCTCCAGGGTGGCGTTCCACTCGGCTTCGGCGGCGGCGCCGCGGCTCACGGCCTGACGCCAGTGGTCGTAGGCCTCCTGGGGCACCTCGAAGTCGCCGTAGGTCCAGCCCAGGTTCTGGCGGGTGAGGGCCGCCTCATCGGCCCCCAGGGCGGCACCGTGCACGCCGGCGGTGTTGGCCTTGTTGGGGGAGCCATAGCCGATCGTGGTGGTGACCTTGATCAGGCTGGGCTTGTCGGTGACGGCCTTGGCTTCCTCAATGGCCCGGGCGATCGCGGACACGTCGGTGTTGCCATCCGCCACGTGAATGGTGTGCCAGCCGTAGGCCTCGTAGCGCTTGAGCACATCCTCGGTGAAGGAAACATTGGTGTTTCCGTCGATGGTGATGTGGTTGTCGTCGTAGAGGGCGATCAGCTTGCCCAGGCCCAGGTGGCCGGCCAGGGAGGCGGCCTCGCCGCTCACGCCTTCCTGGTTGCAGCCGTCACCCATGAGCACATAGGTGTAATGGTCGACGAGCTTGCAGTCGGGCTTGTTGAATTTGGCGGCCAGGTGGGCCTCGGCCATGGCCAGACCCACGGCGTTGGCGATCCCCTGACCCAGGGGACCGGTGGTCACTTCAACCCCGGGGGTCTCGAAGGTCTCGGGGTGACCGGGGGTCTTGGAGCCCCACTGGCGGAACTGCTTGATGTCCTCGATGGTCACCGAGTCGTAGCCGCTGAGGTGCAGCAGCGCGTAGAGCAGCATGCAGCCGTGGCCGGCTGAGAGCACGAAGCGGTCGCGGTTGAACCACTGGGGGTTCTTGGGGTTGTGCCTGAGGGTCTTGTCCCAGAGCGCATAGGCCATCGGGGCACAGCCCATCGGCAGCCCGGGGTGGCCGGAATTCGACTTGTTGATCGCGTCAACGGCCAGGAAGCGGATGCTGTTGATGCACAGCGACTCCAACGTGTTGGCGGAGGACGTGGGGGAGGAGGGGGCGGCGACCATCGGGGAGGAGCGAGGAATTCAGGGATGCGCGGCAGGGGCCGGGAAGGACCGGATGCCGGGCTGCAGAGGAGTGAGGAGCCGAAGGAGTGTCAGCTCATGCGCCGGAACGCCAGACAGACGTTGTGGCCACCGAATCCGAAGGAATTGGAGAGCACAACATTGAGTGTCGAGTCTCGGGCCTGATTGGGCACGACGTCCAGATCACAGGCCGGATCCGGATTGCTGTAATTGATCGTAGGAGGCACCAGGCCATGCTCCATGGCCAGGATGGCGGCCACGGCCTCGATGCCGCCACTGCCACCCAGCAGGTGCCCGGTCATCGACTTGGTGGAGCTCACCGGGATCCGGTAGGCGTGGTCCCCCAGGGCCGATTTGATGGCTGCGGTTTCGTTGCTGTCGTTGGCCTGGGTGCTGGTGCCGTGGGCGTTGACGTAGTCCACGGCCTCGGGCTCCAGCCGGGCGTCCTGGAGGGCAAGGCGCATGGCCTCGGCGCCTCCCACCCCGCCCGGGGACGGAGAGGTGATGTGGTGGGCATCGCAGGTCATGCCATAGCCCACCACTTCGGCCAGGATCCGGGCACCCCGGGCCCTGGCGTGCTCTAGGCTCTCCAGCACCAGGATGCCGGCCCCCTCGCCGATCACGAAGCCGTTGCGCTCGGCGTCGAACGGACGGCTGGCGGTGGCCGGGTCGTCGTTGCGGAAGGAGAGGGCCTTGGCGCTGGCGAAGCCGGCCACCCCCAGGGGGGTGATCGCCGATTCGGCACCGCCGCACACCATCGCATCGGCCAGACCGAGCTGGATCAGCCGGTAGGCATCGCCGATGGCGTTGGAGCCCGCGGCACAGGCCGTGGCCACGGCGCTGCTCGGACCCTTGGCGCCGATGGCGATCGCCGTCAGGCCGGTGGCCATGTTGGGGATCATCATCGGCACGCAGAACGGGCTCACCCGGTCTGGACCGCGGGCACTCATCACCTGGGCCTGGGTCTCCATCATCAGCAGGCCGCCCACGCCGGAGCCGATCGCGGTGCCGACCCGCTGGGCGTTGCCGTCGTCGATGCTGAGGCCGGCATCGGCGATGGCCTGCTTGGCGGCCACCACGCCGAACTGGCAGAAGCGATCCCAGCGCTTCGTCTCCTTCGGCTCCAGCCAGGCGCTGGGATCGAAGTCCTTCACCTCGGCGGCGAAACGGCAGGCATGCCGGGCGGCATCGAACAGGGTGATCGGTGCCACCCCGTTGCGCCCGTTCGACAGACCCTGCCAGTAGCTGGGGACGTCATTGCCGATCGGTGTGACCGCGCCCAGGCCGGTGACGACGACGCGCTGGAGACCCTCAACCATGGAGCGGCTCAGGCCTGCTTCTCTTGAATGAACTTGACGGCGTCACCCACGGTGGTGATGCCCTCGGCGGCCTCGTCGGGAATCTCGATGTCGAAGGCCTCCTCCAGGGCCATCACCAGCTCGACGGTGTCGAGGGAATCGGCGCCGAGGTCGTTCTGGAAGTTCGACTCGGGCTTCACCTCGCCAGCGTCAACGCTGAGTTGTTCGGCAACGATCGAGCGCACTTTCTCAAAGATCGCTTCCTGGGACATGGCCGCTGTGAGAGTCGAGGCACTCTACGGGTCACCCTGCCCGCCGCTCCGGCCATGGCGGCGACGTATGAACAAGGGTGAAGGGCTGCGGCCGCCGGGCCAGCGGGTCCGCAGCTCTTGGGTACCTTGGCGGGACGCCGAGTCTCAGCACCTCCGGAGTTCAGATGTCCCACGCCGTCAAGATCTACGACACCTGCATCGGCTGCACCCAGTGCGTGCGCGCCTGCCCCCTCGACGTGCTCGAGATGGTGCCCTGGGATGGCTGCAAGGCCGGTCAGATCGCCTCGTCGCCCCGCACCGAGGACTGCGTGGGCTGCAAGCGCTGCGAGACCGCCTGCCCCACCGACTTCCTCAGCATCCGCGTGTATCTGGGCGACGAGACCACCCGTTCGATGGGTCTGGCCTACTGAGCCCAATGGCTGCCCAGGGCCCCCTCCCGAGCTCCCGCGAAATCAGCCACGTCCCATAAGCTCAGGCCCGGCCCCCACCGGGCTTTTTTGTTGTCCTCTTCCCCTGCGGGCCCCTATGTGCGGGATCGTTGCCCTGATCGGATCGCGGGAGGCGGCTCCCCTGCTGCTGGAGGGTCTGCGCCAGCTGGAATACCGGGGCTACGACTCGGCCGGCATCGCCACGGTGGAGCGGTGCGGGGTGGAGCAGGGCGGCGCGGGGGTGCTGCACTGCCTGCGGGCCGAGGGCAAGCTGGTGAACCTCACCCAGCGGTTTGAGGCCCAGGGGGCGCCGGGACACTGCGGCATCGGCCATACCCGCTGGGCCACCCATGGCAAGCCGGAGGAGCGCAACGCCCATCCCCATCTGGATGGCTCCGGCCGGGTGGCGGTGGTGCAGAACGGGATCATCGAAAACCACCGCAGCCTGCGCGAGGCGTTGCAGGCGGACGGCGTGGTATTTCGCAGCGATACCGACACCGAGGTGATCCCCCACCTGCTGGGGCAGGAACTGGAGCGCCTGCAGGCCGGCGGGCGGCGGGCTGGCGGTGCCCTGCTGCTGGAGGCGGTGCAGGCGGTGCTGCCGCGGCTGCAGGGGGCCTATGCCCTGGCGGTGGTGTGGGCCGAGGCGCCGGGGGCGCTGGTGGTGGCGCGCAAGGCGGCGCCGCTGCTGATCGGCCTTGGGGAGGGGGAATTCCTCTGCGCCAGCGACACGCCTGCCCTGGCGGGCTTCACGCGCACGATCCTGCCCCTGGAGGACGGCGAGACGGCCCTGCTCACCCCCCTGGGTATCGAGCTGTACGACCAGGCGGGTGAGCGGGTGGAGCGCAGCCCCAGCCTGCTCACGGGCACCGAGCACGTGGCGGACAAGCGCAGCTTCCGCCACTTCATGCTCAAGGAGATCCACGAGCAGCCGGAAACGGCGGCGCTGTGGCTGGCGCGCCACCTGCCGGAGGCGGGTGAGCGGCTGGTGGCACTGCCGCTCGATGAGGGTCTGCTGGAGGGGGTGGAGCGGATCGACGTGCTGGCCTGCGGCACCAGCCGCCATGCCGCCCAGGTGGGCGCCCATCTGCTGGAGCAGCTGGCCGGCATCCCCACCCGCGTGTTCTATGCCAGCGAGTTCCGCTATGGGCCGCCGCCGCTGGGGCCCCACACCCTCACGATCGGCGTCACCCAGTCCGGCGAGACGGCCGACACCCTGGCGGCCCTGGCGATGGAGCAGGAGCGCCGCCGACTGGTGGCCGATCCGGCCTACGCGCCGCGGCTGCTGGGGATCACCAACCGGCCCGAGAGCTCCCTGGGGCGGATGGTGGACCAGGTGCTGGACATCGGCGCCGGCATCGAGGTGGGGGTGGCGGCCACCAAGACGTTCATGGGCCAGCTGTTGGCCTTCTACGGCCTGGCGCTGGCCTTGGCGGAGCGGCGGGTGGGGCTGCAGGCGGGCGGCGCCACGATCAGTCGCGAGCGGCTGCAGGAGCTGGTGGCGGCTCTGCGGGCGGTGCCCGAGCAGCTGCGCCAGCTGATCGAGGACCACGACCAGCGGGCAGAGGCCCTGGCCCACCGCTTCGAGGGCACCCAGGACGTGATTTTTCTGGGCCGGGGCATCAACTTTCCGATCGCCCTGGAGGGGGCCCTCAAGCTCAAGGAGATCAGCTACATCCACGCCGAGGGATACCCCGCCGGGGAGATGAAGCACGGACCGATCGCCCTGCTCGATGCCCGGGTGCCGGTGGTGTCGATCGCCGTGCCGGGCACGGTGTTCGAGAAGGTACTCAGCAACGCCCAGGAGGCCAAGGCCCGCGACGCCGAGCTGATCGGCGTGGCGCCGGCCTGCCCCGACAGCGAGATCTTCGATGTGCTGTTGCCGGTGCCGGTGGTGGACGAGCTGCTCAGCCCGCTGCTCACGGTGATTCCGATGCAGCTGCTGAGTTATCACATCGCCGCCCACCGGGGCCTGGATGTGGATCAGCCCCGCAACCTGGCCAAGAGCGTCACGGTGGAGTGAGAAGCAGCCAGCCGATCGCCGGAGATGGGTGAGTTGGCAGGATGGGGAGAGCTGATTGGCCCGGGCGGTGGCTCAACGCTTAGGGCTAGTGGACAGGCGCTTGCGCAGCCTGCGCGAATACCCGAAAGCAGCAGCCGCACCCAGGATCGGCAGGGGGCCGGGAACGACTTGTTGAGTGAGGGTATCGGTAAAGACATCCATGCGTCCGCCGGTCACGTTAAAGGAACCTGTGAAGGTGACTGGTCCTGCAATCGTTGGAGAATAGAAAACCGCGTTGCCAATAGTTCCATTGGCAGAAGTGGACACACCTCCATTGGGTGTGGCGGTGAGTGTCTTGGCGCCAGCCAAGGGTTCGAAGACATCAGAGGTGGTGGCAGCCGTGCGGTAGCCGAGGAAACTGGCGTCGGGGTTGCCGGGAGCGATGGCCACAGTGTAGCTATAGCTAGCGGTTGTACCAACACCAAAGTTCAGGCCGGAGGCGCCGAATGTGTGCTGAAGGCCAGAATTAGTAATGGATAGATTTGTGGAGTTAGCGAAGCCGGTGAACGAAAAATCGGAATAGATTTTGTCGCCGCTGATGCAGCCCGTTGACCCGAGGCCCAAATAGTAGGCAATCCCACCGGGGGCGCAAGCGCTTTGGGCGAAGGATGGTGAACTAAAGGCGACCGGAGCGCCGAAGACTGCTACAAGCGCAGCTCTGGACAACAACTTCATTAGAAATCTAATGAATGGCCAAACAGACCCGACGTCACTTTACGCCAAAGAGGGCCTATAGCACAACATGGCAAGGCTTGCTTCTGGATCTCCAGAGACGCATCCTGAGACTGTCTCATTGCCGATGGCCTGAGCCAGGCTCAAGAGCAGGCTCTGCAGAGTATTCCAGAAGACTTCCTTGAGCCTGAGAGTGGAGGGGGTCGACTAGCGGTTTCTCCTTCGAAATCCTTCCTCGGCCTGGCTTTTGGAGGAATCCTCGAGGAGCCGATGCTTGGCGGCCCACCGGGGCCTGGATGTGGATCAGCCCCGCAACCTGGCCAAGAGCGTCACGGTGGAATAGGCCCACCTTCGGTGGGCTGGTGGCAAGTGCGATGGTTCTGCGGTCAGCCCAGGGCCGATGGCGCCGCTTGGGATTGGTCGCTGCGGCCGTATCGGTCCTCGAAGCGCACGATGTCGTCCTCGCCCAGGTAGGGGCCGCTCTGCACCTCGATCATCTCCACCGGGATCTTGCCGGGGTTGGTGAGGCGGTGCCTGGAGCCCAGGGGGATGTAGGTGCTCTGGTTCTCCCCCACCAGCTCCTGCCTGCCGTCCTTCTCCACCAGGGCCGTGCCCTGCACCACCACCCAGTGCTCGGCGCGGTGGTGGTGCATCTGCAGCGAGAGGCTGGCACCGGGGTTGACCACGATCTTCTTCACCTGCCAGCGCTCCCCCTCCACCACGCCGTCGTAGCTGCCCCAGGGCCGGTAGATCTTGCGGTGGGCCTTGCTCTCGCGGGCCCCCTGGCGCTCCAGCAGGGCCACCACGCCCTTCACCTCCTGGGCGCGGTCGCGGTGGGCCACCAGCACCACGTCGTCGGTCTCAACCACCACCAGGTCGTCCACCCCCAGGCCCACCACCAGGCGGTGCTCGCTGCGCAGGTAGCAGTTGCGGCTGTCCTGGCTGATCACCCGGCCGCGCAGCACGTTGCCGGCGGGGTCCCGGTCGGTGGTGTCCCAGAGGGCGCTCCAGCTGCCCACGTCACTCCAGCCGGCCTCCAGGGGCAGCACGGCGCCCCGGTCGGTCTTCTCCATCACGGCCACGTCCAGGGCCACGTTGGGGCAGCCGGCGAACACCTCCCGCTCCAGCCGCAGGAAGTCGAGGTCGGCGGAGTCGTGCTCCAGGGCGGAGCGGCAGGCGCTCACCACCTCGGGCGCCAGGCGCTCCAGCTCGGCCAGGATGGCGCTGGCCTTGAACAGGAACATGCCGCTGTTCCAGGTGAAACGGCCGGTGGCCAGGAACTGCTCGGCGGAGCCCCGGTCGGGCTTCTCCACGAAGCGGGCGATCGGCACCGGCGCTGTGGCGCCGGCGAGGCCCTGGGCGGCCTCGATGTAGCCGTAGCCGGTTTCCGGGGCGCTGGGCACGATGCCGAAGGTCACCAGCTGGCCCGCTTCGGCGGCGGCCAGGCCGGCGGCCACCGTGGCCCGGAAGCGGGGGGCGTCAAGGATCACGTGGTCGGCCGCCAGCACGAGCAGCAGCGGGTCCTCCCCCTGGGCGGTGGCCTTGAGGGCGGCCACGGCCACGGCCGGGGCAGTGTTGCGGCCGATCGGCTCCAGCAGGATGGCGGCGGGGTCCACGCCGATCTGGCGCATCTGCTCGGCCACGATGAAGCGGTGGTCCTCGTTGCAGATCAGCAGCGGTGGCGCCAGCCCGGGCAGGCCCGCCAGCCGCTGCTGGGTCTGCTGCAGCAGGGTGTCGTCGGAGTCGCCGGCCAGGGCCCAGTACTGCTTGGGATAGGTGGCCCGCGACAGGGGCCAGAGGCGCGTGCCCGTGCCGCCGCAGAGGATCACCGGCACCAGGGTTGGGTGGGAGGTGGTGGTCTGGGCCGCGGGTGCCTGGGCAGCAGTGGTTGTGCTGTCGGGAGCCGTGCTGTCGAGGGCCATGGCGCGGGTGCGGAACGGGGCTGCTTGCAGCCATGATCACCCAGCAGGGCCTGGTGGCGCAGTATCCGGCTGCCAGCCAGGCCAGAAGCCCCCAGCAGCTGGTTCAGAGCTCCAGCAGGCCGGGCGGAGGCGTGAGGCCGATCCAGCCCTCAGCCAGGTGCACCTGGGGCACGATCGCCTGCACGAAGGGCACCAGGATCCTGCGTCCGCCCCGCTGCGGGGCCAGTTCCAGCTCCAGCAGGTCGTTGCCGGCGTGGAGCAGGTTGGTCACCCGGCCCAGGGGCTCCCCCTCGGGCAGCAAACGGGCCTCCAGGCCCACCAGGTCGAGCAAATGGAATTCGCCCCGAGCCAGGCGCGGCCGGTCGCTGGCCGGCACCAGCAGCTCCTGGTTCACCAGCGCTTCGGCGGCCTCGCGGCTGTCGCAGCCCTCCAGCCGGATCACGAACAGCTCCTTGCCGGGCAGGGGGCGGCCGGCCAGCAGCTGCACGGCCCTCGGCGGACCACCGGGCTGGCGCAGCCAGCGGTTGCCGGGGCGGGTGAAGCGTTCAGGAAAGTCGCTCAGCGGCAGCACCCGCAGCTCGCCGCGCAGGCCCTGGGCCGCCACCAGCCGCCCCACCAGCAGCAGCTCGTCGTTCTGGTCGGCCCCCGTGTCGCCGTTCATGCCATCCCTGGCCGCTGCCCCCCGATAATGGCTCCCAGCGAGCTCCCGTCCCCCCATGGCAGACCAGCCGATCCTGCCCGGCTCCACCGTGGTGGTGCGCGACGGGCGCTCGATCTACAACGGCTACCGGGGCTTTGTGCAGCGGATCAGCGGCGACCGGGCCGCCGTGCTGTTCGAGGGCGGCAACTGGGACAAGCTGGTGACGATGCCGCTCAACCGGCTGGAGCAGACCTGAGCAGCTGCAGCAGGCGGGCGGCGGCGGCCTGCTCGGCGGCGCGGCGGGATGGGCCCCACCCTTCCGCCGCGGTGAGCTGGCCGGGTGAGCCGCTCGGCAAGCTGGCGGTGCAGTGGAAGCGGCGTGGGTCACCATGGACGCTGCTGGCCTGGCGGCAGTGGTAGGTGGGCAGGCCGAGGCCGCGGGCCTGGCTCCACTCCTGCAGGGCTGATTTCCAGTTGTGGCGGTCGGGGTCGCTGAGTAACTCCTGGGCGCTGCTCTGCCAGTGGGGCGTGAGCCAGCGGGCCACGGCCAGCAGGCCGCCATGGGGGCCGCCCCAGGCCAGATAGACGGCCCCCACCAGGGCCTCGCACAGTTCGGCGTGGATCGTGGCGCGGCCGGCTCGGTCGCCGGCGGCCATGGCGCCAATCCGCCACAGCCGCTCCAGGCCGCAGCGCTCGCCGAGTTCGGCCAGCCAGCGGTCGCTCACCAACTGGCCGCGCAGGGCCGAGCGCTGGCCCACCGAGAGCCCGCCGTGGTGCTGTTCGAGGTACTCGGCGGCGGCCAGGCGCAGCACCGCATCACCGAGGAATTCCAGCCGTTCATGGTTGCGCGGCAGGCGGGCGGAGGTGTGGCTGAGGGCCTCTTCCAGCGGCGCTAGGGCCTGGGGGGAGTCGCCCGGACCCTGGCGCTCCAGCGGATCGAGCCCCAGTTCAGCGAGCAGGGCGAGCAGCTGCCGGCGGCGCTCCGGGGTCAAGGTGAGGCGGGAGTGGGGGGAGAGCTTGGGCTGGGGCTGGCGTTAAGGGGGTGAAAGCAGGACGTAAGCCGGGTTCTGTTCTCCCAGGATCCGGCCTTGACTGGGCTGGGGGGTGATCATCTGTCTGGGACCGCCGTTACCGGCGGCCTCGAGCGGCGCACTTGGGTCGGGACCGGTGAACTGGCCAACCATGGTCCCTGGGCCTTGCTCCCGGCCGGGGTTTACCGAGCCAGCACCTCTCGATGCTGCTGGTGCGCTCTTACCGCACCTTTGCACCCTTGCCTGATCCCACCGGGTTGCCCCGGGGGCCATCGGCGGTGTGTTTCTGTGGCACTGTCCTCACGGTCGCCCGCACTGGGCGTTACCCAGCAGGCCTGGCCATTGGGGAGCCCGGACTTTCCTCAACCGGACGGGCCGCTGCTCCGAAGACCGGCAGCCCCCCGATCGCGATCACCTCGCCTGCTTTCCATCAGACCTTAGACCTTCCATGGCGTCAGACACAGATGGGAGGGTGAGACCCACGCTGGGAGTGCCGACATAAAAAAACTCCCCCCTAGGGGGGAGTAGGTGAAAATGGTGAGCGCTATACGCTTCAGGCGACAGACTTCGCTCGCTTGCGGAGATTGCGGGTGAAGCCAAAGGCAAGGCCGGCACCCACGACAGGCAGGGGAACTGGGACTTCAGTGGTGAACTTGAGAGAGGAAATGCTCAATGGGCCAGTGGGAGCATAACTATATGTGCCCGAGATGCTTGTCAGACTAGTAGAGGTATTGGTGAAGGAATCACCGTTTGCGGTAAAGGAGAAGAAAGGAGTGGTGACTGACGAAGGTTGTCCTGGAGGGCCGGAGAGGAGGAAGTCGCTAAAGTCGAAAAATGAGTTAGGCGCAGCAGTTACTGTAAAATCAAAGCTGCCTGCAGGCTTAGAGCCAATTTGGCCAATACCGAAAAATCCATCAGCATCACCACTAGTTTGAATGCCAACAGTGGCATCAGTGAAGGAAGTGATCTGAAGTGTGAAGCCCAACAGGTCGCAAGGCGTTGTCAGAGTACCGATTGTGGCGTTTGCAGCGCAAGCAGCAGCTTGTGCAGGCGTTGCGCTGATGGCAAGAGTTCCTGCGGATGCCAGAACGGCACCGGCGAGGATCCCTTTGGTAGAGATCAGGCTCATTGTAGTGAGGTTTTAGAGAGTAGTGCCGCCCAGGATGAGCAGAGCTCTTCCACAATAGCACCAAGGGCGCTGAATGGGTATTTCGCCGGCAAGGGCTACCTCCTTCTGTCGGCAGATCCGCACAGCAGCGCGCGCTCCCTTGCGCTGGCACCATGGGCAGGCCCCGCGGCAGACTGGCATCTGTCGGGGGCTGTAGCTCAGCCGGATAGAGCGACGGTTTCCTAAACCGTAGGTCGTGGGTTCGAGTCCCGCCAGCCCCGTTCTTCAAAATCCCAGTTTCAGCAAGGGTTTTCAGGGATGCCAGGGCCGAAAAAGCGGGCTCCGAGGGCCTTTGCTGCTAGGCAAAGAACTAGGCAAATCGGCCCGGATCGACCACGATTAGGCAGATGGTTAGGCAAATCCGGTGCCTCCCTCCGACCCCTGGCTCAGCCGCCAGAACGCCGCTCTGAAGCTGAAAGGTCATGGGGTCACCCTCGATGTGGCGGGTGGTCGGGTGCGCCTGCGGGCGACCATGCCGCCGCGACCCACGGACCCGCCCGGTGCCGAACCGAAGCAGCACCGCATCAGCACCCGCCTCGCCTACCCGGATCAGGCCACCGAGTCGCTGCAGCTGGCTGAGCAGCTCGGCAATGCCCTGGAGCGGCACCGCCTCGGGCTGGAGGCCTTCGACTGGACCCTGGCTGCCCAAAGGGCACCAGCGCAAGCAGGATCAGCCGGCCGAACAGCCCGAAGGTGTCAGCGGTCTCCAGGCGGTGCGGCTCACCCGCAAGTGGTGGGGCAAGCAGCGGCGCCGAGGCCCATCCGCGGAAGACAGCTGGAAGGTGGACTACGACGCTCCGCTGGCACCCTTGCTTGAGATCAGCTTCCTGCGGCCCGAGCACCTGGTGGCACTGGTGGAAGCCACGCCATCAGGCAGCCGCTCCAGGCGCCGGGCCTCTCAGGCCGCGGCCACGGTGGCCAGGGCCCTCGACTGGCCCGATGAGCTGGTGTCCCAACTGCGGGAACTTGGCAAGGGCTACAGCGCCGCTCGCAGCCAGGCTCCCCGCGATCTGCCCAAGGATGAGGCGATCGAAGCGCTGATTGATCGGCTGTCGGCCTCGTGGCAGTGGCCGGTGGCGCTGGCCGCTGTCTACGGCTGCCGGCCTTCAACCCCGAGCGCAGCCACCGTGATGTGGGGGCCCTGATGGGTCAGGCCTTCCGCCGTGCAGGAGCTGCGTTTCAGCCGTACGACCTGCGTCATGCCTGGGCGGTGCGGGCGATTCACAACCCGAAGATCTCGCCCTCACTGGCGGCCAAGTCGATGGGCCACAGCCTGGCGGTGCACAGCAGCGTCTACCAGCGCTGGTTTGATGCCCATGAGATGGAGTCGCTCCAGGCCGTGCTCAGCGCAGCGTCCTGAGATAGCACTCCACATTCACCAGATAGGCATGGCGTTTTCCTGAGGGTGAGGGCATCCGGCGGTAGCAGTCCGGGGGGAATCCACCACGCACGATGCGGTACTTGAGGGCCCGGGGCGAGGAGAAGTGCAGCAGTTCCGCTGCCTCTCGCAAGGGAAGCCAGGGACTGCTTTTCCGCTCCGGCGATGGCTGTTGCGCCGTGAGCAACTTCAACTGTGCCGAGAGTCTCGCGAGTTGATCCGTCAGCTCAGCCACCACCTCCCCCATATCGCTGGGGTCTGGCTTCATGGCTCACACCCTGGCCTTCGACCGGCGCTGTCCATCAGCCCAGCTCCCGCACCACGTCGACAACGGCCGGGTTCCAGAGGATCTGGTAGCCGCTGTGCCCCTGGCGGCAATACGGCAGGGCCTCGCCCCAGGACCGGCCGGCATCGGTGAGCTCCCACTCCCCACGCTGGTTGCGGACCTGCAGCCCGCAGGCGGCAAGGTGCTGGTTCGTGTCCTTGGCCTTCATGCCGAGCAACTGGCCCAGGCCCGTGGCATTGAGGGAGCAGATCGGTTCCTCCGTTGCCGGCAGTGCCCGCCGCAGGCTTTCGGTTGCCAGGCCAGTGTTCTCCTGAATGCAGGTGAGGGTGGCGGCCATCGCGATGCCGCGTTTCACGCCGGGAACCCGGGCCACGGCATCACCGATCAGCAGCAGGGCGCTGACGCGGTCCTGGTGCGCAGCTGGCAGGGCGGCCACGGTGTTGGCGATCGCGTAGCGGCCGGTGCGGCGGATGGACGGCAGCACCTCGTGGGTGACCCAGCGTTTGAAGCGCCTGGCCTCTGGCTTGCGGCTGCCCAGCACCAGGTTGTAGAGGCCGGGCTCGTTGACCGTTGTGAGGGACTGGTTTCCTCCAGGGGTCTCGGTTAAACCGAGACCCTTTTCGTCGTCGTCGAGCCGGTTGAGTGCGTCGCTTGGATTCCGGATTGCCAGGCAAGCGCAGACATCGGCGGCGACAAACCAGGGTTCGCCTTGCTCATCGGTGATCACCCGGACCTGGCGGCCCTCGAACTGAAAGGGCGCCAGGGACGATTCGTTGCGGTTCATGGGACCTGACGCGGTGTGACAGGGGTGGGTCCGCTGGCGGTCATCCCGGCCGCGGCGGCAATCAAGGTGCGAGAGGTTGCTGGGGTTGGTGAGAGCCGCGGCGGCACAGGCCCGGCGATCACCAGCAGCAGGGTGCTCAGCTGCAACACGAGCAGCAGCAGCACGAGGCGCTGCAGGGAAGCCAGGCTGCGGACGCTGACGGTGACGGTGGGCCGGCGGGTGCGGCAGAAGGCCGGCAGCTGGGGTTGGCTCCCCCGGGGCCGGCCGCCGCCCCCTGTACCGCCGCGGACGCTTTGGAGGTGGTTCATCAGAAGGGCGCCTCCTCGTCGTCATCGGCGGCCCAGCTGCTGGAGCCAGTGGCCGCGAAGTAGCCGTCGAGTTCCTCGAACTCATCGGTGGGATCGATCTGCTCGTAAGGCACGAACTCCACGACTTGGATGGCGCGGGGCTGGAACGTCATGCCGCAGCCGTTCTCCCCGTCCCAGGCATAGATGTCGAAGGCGACAATCACCTTGGAGCCGTTGCCGATGGCGGCCCCATCCCACGGCTGCTTCTTGGCATCGACGATGCGCGGCCCCTCGGAAAGGGAACCATCGCGCCGCTGGAACTGCGGCACCTTGAAGCGCACCACGGTGATCTCGCTGGGCTTCTCCTTGTCCGCCTTCCAGGGGAAGCCCTTCTCAGCGCGGCGCTTGCGGCTTCCATGCAGTGCGATGAACTGGTCCTCCATCGCCAGCAGGAAGGACTGGGCCCGCTCATCGCTGTTGGCCAACAGCAGATCGGCAGTCCAGGCCTTGGGTTTGCTCTTGTCGAGCTGGTGCCGGGGGGTAATCAGGTGGGCCCAGCGCACTTCGGCGAGGGGGCTGCGAAAGATGTCCTTAGCCATGGGTTGAATCGGGGTGAACGGTGGAAATGGGCTGTTGATCGAACGGAGGAAGGGGCGGCAGGCCAAAGCGCTCACGCAACAGGTGATGCACTGCTCCGCTGGCGGAGAGGTTGTGGCGCTCCATCACCTCGCGGACCCGCAGGTACACATCGGTGCGCACCTGGGTCTGGATGAAGTGGCGGCCGGCCACGGAGCGGGGCTGCTCGCCGTAGCGGCGGGGCAGCCGGGGGCGATGGCTCGTGCTCATGGCTCTGCCAGCGCCTCGGCGCCATCAGGCCCGTGCCCCTCGCACTCCTCCAGGAAGCAATCGATGAAGGCGGCGTGCTGGTGCTGGGTGATGCGATCGCCGATGGAGCGGGCATTGCGCGGCACCTGAAAGTGCTCGCGGAACGCCTTGGTCAGCTCCTGACGCGCGGCCTGCGGGAGGGCGAGGATCCGCTGGTGGGTGGCCTCGATCTCCTTGGACGTCAGGGGCTCCAGGGCGACTTCGAGGTCAGCCGCCGGAGCTGGATCCTGCTCCGCCTGCTGAGCAGGAGAGGCCTGAGCCGAATCGTCAACGGCAACCACATCTACGAGTTCAGCTGGTCCATCTTTCTCAGCCTCTACAGGCCGAGCCTGTTTGGCCAAAGGGATGCCCAGCAGCATGGCCAGCATCCAGCCGGCGGCCCGCAGCAAGTCGTCGACCTCGTCGGCCCACTCCTCGCTGGTGACCTCAGCACCGCCAGCGTGCATCACGGTGACCCGCAACTTGTTGCGGCCGCGGATTTCAACCAGCTGGGCACTGAAGGCAATGCCTGAGGCTAAGGCTGGCCTGGCTGCTTCGACCACGGCAGCCAGATCAAGGGATGCAACGGCCTGCACCTGTTCCTGGAAGGAGGCCAGGGCGGCGGTGAGAGCGCGCTCGGCACTGCCCTTTTCGTCGAGCAGCTCAAGAGCGTCGGTTGGCGCGCCTGCGCGCGCGGGGGATTGGGTCATGGCAACTGAGAGCCGGGCTTGTGCCCGCTGGCCTGAGCTTAGCGGCTAGCTAACGCTAGGTGCAACCCTTGCTCGCCCTCGGGATCGTCCGGGTTGTGGACGGCCCCTGTCTGGGCAGGCCTCCTAGGTGGTCAGCGCCGTCTGCTCCCAGGCGCTGATCCACTGTTCGGGCAGGAACTCCTCGCCATCCACCCAGAGCTGAGCCAGCTCAACCGAGCTGTAGTCGTCGATGGCCAGCACTTCCGAGAAACGCTTCTGGTGCTCCTTCGGTGCACTCTTGACCAGTTGCTCCAGGGTTTGGGTGACGTCGAGACCGCCTTCCTTGATTACGCGGCGCACGTGCTGGCGCCATTTCTGACAGATCTCCTCGGCGCGCTTTGACGTCAGGGTTGGCGCGGGTGCTGCTTGAAAGGCCCTGGGCACCGGCACATAGCCGATGTAGCAGCTCCAGAAGTCCACGGCATCCCAGAGCTTGTCGTCATCGCCGCGCAGGGGCTCCGCATCCTTCAGCTGGTCCTTCAACCGCTGGGACTTGACCGGTCCCCAGTCCTTCTCCTCCAGGCGACGGTTGAGCTCCTCGAGCTGGAAGAATGCCTTCTGGCGCAGTTCACCGGCCTTTCCCTGCTCGATCACCGAGAGGTTGCCGTAGGAGATCACCTCAAACTCGGCCTCCGTGCCCCATTCGCAGGCGGTGTACTGGGTCCAGCCGTTACGGCGCCGCCAGTTGAGCAGCATCTTCCCGAAGGCTTTGCGGGACTCGTCCTGCCAGTCGAGGACGGCCTGGTAGGTGCGTTTGACGGGCTTTTTTGCTTGTACCATAGCCCAATCTTAAGTGCTGCTTGGCAGTGCAAGCCAGAGCTTGTTACAGCTTGGCAGCCTGCTTTTGGTGGTTTCCTGGCTCGGCCAAGAGCTGCTTGACCTGTTGGCCGGTGAGAGCCCGGCCCGTCTGGGCCTGGAAGCGCAGGGCCAGCGTGTAGGGGTGGATGCCGGGATGGCGACGGGCCAAGGCCTGCAGCTGCCTGCGGAGTTCGGGCCTGTTCATTCGCTTGGCCCTCCCGCAGGCCCGATGTCCAGGACCGCCCGGGCCTGCTCGATCGAGCGACACACGGCCGCCACTCCGCCAAGCTCCTGCACGAGGCGCAGAAACGCCTGCTGCCCTTGCAGAGCCCAAAGCGCACGAAGCGCCCTTGCTGGTCGACCAGGGCGCCGGTGTTGTTGCGCCAGAGCCGCACCGCGCCGCGGCCACAGGCCAGGCGATGCGCTGCTGGATCTCGTGTTCGCTGGGGGAGGAGGCCATGCCTCCTGTTGCCTGGCTAGCCGGCGGCCTGCGGCAGGTATTGGCGGTTGCGGCTCGGCAGCCAGTACGACGCCAATCAGCCAGGCGACTGCAGCGCGACAGCTTGGCAGCAGTACCACAAAGCAGTACTGTCACTGCATGAAGCGCAAGCACCAGCGCACCCTTGAGCTGATCTTCGTCAGGCCTGTCAGTGGCATTGTTCCCTGGCGTGATGTGTTGGCCCTGTTTCAGGAGCTCGGCGCCGAGATCAGCGAACGGGAAGGCAGCCGCGTTGCGGTTGTCCTGTGTGACGAGGTGCGGGTGTTCCACGGGCCCCACCCCTCGCCGAACACCCACAAGGGAGCTGTCGCTTCCATCCGGCGCTGGCTTGAACAACACGGAGTGACCCCATGAGCCTGATGACCCTCGAAGGGTTCCATGCCCGCATCGACTACGACGAAGACACCGACCTGTTCCGCGGCGAGATCCTCGGCCTCACCGGCGGTGCTGACTTCTACGGCTCCAGCCCCGAGGAGTTGCGCCGGGAATTCCGCAAGTCGTTGGATGTCTTCCTGGAGGTCTGCCGCGAGAAGGGGATTGAGCCGCGCCGGCAGTACTCGGGCAAGTTCAACCTGCGCATTTCACCGCAGCTGCATGAGCAACTGGCCCTGCGTGCCCAAGCCAGCCACAAGAGCCTCAACGCCTTTGCGCAAGAGTCCTTGGAGCGCTCCCTGGCAGCCTCAGGCCACGGCTAAGCAGCTCACCAGAGCGGCTCGCTGCTCAGCTCATGGTGCGCGGTGCCCATGCCATCCCGGATCGAGGCGTGCATGCCGGGGATCGAGACCAGATCGAGGGTTGCCTGGATGCCGCGCCACACCTCTTCAGAAATCAGCACGGCTTTGCTGTCCATCCCCGTGATCAGCACCGGCTCGCCGGACGCGACCACCTCATTGATCAGTGCGTCGAGCCGCTCGCCAGCCGTTTGCGCTGAGATGGTGTTCATGGCACCTCTGCTGCACCGTTCAAAGCGTATGGCGCGTTGAGAACTGTGCTGGCTCTGCCCCGACCAGACGAACACCTAGACGTGGGGATCCAGATGGTCTGTGGCCATGCTTGAGGTGACGGCAGCAGAAGCCAAGGCCAAGCTCTCGAGCCTGCTGGACGCGGTGGAAGCCGGTCAGTCGGTGGTGATCACCCGCCGCGGCAAGGCCATTGCTGAGCTGGTGCCGCGCCGGGCGGTACGCGACCTCTTGCCCCAGCTCCAGGCTCTGAAGAATTCCCTGCCCGAGCAGAGCTCCAGCGCGGTGGAAACCATCCAGACCATCCGGCTGTAGGCGCAAAAGCCAGGGCGGGTCAGGGCACGTCCCAGGGATTGATCAACTCCAGGCCGATCTCCGCGAAGTCGGCCGTGTCTCTGGTGGCCAGGGGAACTCCATGGGCCAGCGCCGTGGCCGCGATCACCGCATCCGCTGTGGCCATCGGCCGGGCCAGTCGTTCGCGTCGCCGCAGCAGTTCGCCATACCAGTGGGCGGCCTCGCTTGTGAAGGGCCAAATCCGGCCCGCGAACAGCTCGGTCGCCAGCGCATCCCAGCTCTGCTGCAGTTGCTGCTTACGGCGGCCATCCGGCAGCCGGGCCAGGCCATGCAGGATTTCTGCCTCGTTCATCGCCGTGATCGCCACCGCCTCTGGATCGAGGCCATCGGCCCAGGCCAGCACCCGTGGCTCTGGCTGCGGACGCATCAGCTCCGAGATCACATTGGTGTCGAGCAAGATCACAGCCAACCCTCCCCTTGCTGAACGTGGTGTTCTCAGCGCGCAAGCTCCGCGTCGCTGCCGAATTCGGCTGGTGTTGGTAGGGAGGAGCGCTCGGGCAGCTCCAGCTCCACGCCACCGAGCTGGGCGAAGTGCTCATGGATGCGACTGCCCAGGCCCTTGCCACCAGCGACGGGCTGCCGGGCTTCGATGGCGGAGCGGAGGATCGTGCGTGCTTCCTCCTCCATGGACCGTCCATGGCGGGCCGCTTGGATGCGCAGCTGGGTCTTCGTGCGCTCGTCGAGGTTGCGGATGGTGAGGGTGGCCATGGGCGACTCCTGCTTGCACTGACAGCACTGCTGTCAACGCTAAGGCCTCTGGCCGCTGCTCGCCTGCACACCGACTAAGCGCTGCGCTGCCGAGCAGCCCAGACATGCCTCGCCCAGCCCGGCTTGTAGCCACGTTCCTGCTCCCTCTGCAGCAGGTCCTCGAAGGTGCGGCAGCCTGCTGCCGGGTGCGTGCGCCGGGGCCGATGCTGCTGGTTGGGTTTGGGCCGGTGGCGGGCGGCGCCCGTGATTTCAACCAGCTCGCCCTCCAGCTGCTGGAGCCCGCGGCGCTGCTCATCGCGTTCCTCGGCCAGGAACAGATGGCCGCAGTCAGGGCAGAGCTGAGCGGCGCTGGGACTGGGGCAGCAGCTGCTCGAGGGGCGCCCGCAGGCCGCTGGCAATCACGAACAGCACCACACCCAAGATCAGCTCCAGCTGGAGGATCGTCTCAGGAGTAAATGTTGCCTCCATGGAGCCGATGGCCATCTTCCGAAGCCCTGAAAGGGGCTAGTCGGCTCGGCGAAGGACTATGGCATCACTCTCTGTACTACCGGAACGGGAAACTTGCCCGTCTGCACGTCTTCATCACCCCCATACATACGTAGCAAGAGGTAGAAGTCTTCGCTTGGGACCGGCAGGAAGTTGGTGTCATCCTTCTTGCCCTTGGTGTCATGGCTGAGGCGGAGCGTGACGCTGCCATCGGCATTCAGTTTCACATGACGGTCGCCCCGGCTGTGGCAGTTGAGGGAATTGGCGATCATCAACTTGGTTTTCGAACCGTAAGCCGTTACCGACCAGAACTGGGAGACCTTGGGCGGAACGAAGGTGATGGAGTAATCGTTAGCCCCATTCAGGATGTCGCCGTTCTGGTCTTTGATCATCTGAATGTAGGAAGCCTCGACAGGCGGAGCCCCCCACTGCCCGATATACGTAGCCACCTGGAACGGAATGCGGTCGGCAGTTCCAAGTCGTTCGCGTGTGCCCAGGGCGTCACTGGCGCTGGTGAGTGTCGGAAGAACTTCCTTGAGCTTTGCGATCACATGCTGTTCGCTGATTGCCGCTGCGGCCAACTGCTCTGGGGTGAAGTCGACTTTCCCGGCACCGATGCCGGACGCCTCCAGCCCCGCTAGCCAATGAGCATCTGCGGTCGCCATGGTGCTGTCCGCCAACACAAAGTTCACCCGCTCCAGCCAAGAGTTTCCCGAGGCGGGCACAAAATTGCGGACCTTTGGCTTCGGTCCGTTGCATCCGAGGAATTCGCTTAAGGTTCGGATATTCCAGTCATCCACATAGGTCAGCGCCTTTTTCTCGTCCTCGATACCGGTCGCCATCACCCGACCCATCAACTTGATGAAGTTGCTCTCCACACGGACGACTTCAGCAATGCCGTCCGGGACTTCGCCTTGCCAGTGCTGGTTCGCAAACATGAAGCGCCCCCCCTTTGGTACCGCGTGTCCGTTTACCCTCCATGGTTGTTGTGTAGTGCCCCATGTCCATGGTGTGGAGCACCCAGTAGCGACCGTCATCATGATCGGGCACCGACACGATCACCGGCTCAGCGGCCACATCCAGCCATCCCATTAGGTGCAGGGTGTCGTTATTGATGCTTACGTGCGCCGTGTATTTGTCGTCGGCGAGATGGTGGATGATCTGAAAACGATTGGCCGGGCAATCCGGCTCTACCAGTGTTTTGTGGAGATGCTTGTAGGCTTCATCGATGCCGTAGGCATACAGGTAGGCGCGGTCGGAGATGGACTGGAGATCGGGTGAAACTGCGCGAGATTGCATTTGTGGTGTGTCCTTGGCGTTGGATATGTGGGCTCCTGGCCAGCCTGGTGGACGGCACCGGTATCTCGGGTGCCCTGCGGCGTCCGAGCAGTTAAAGCACTTTCGATCCTCGTCGGGCATGCCACCGCAACGGAGCCCTATTGCTCCGTGTTGTTGACGGCCTTCATTCCCTTCATCAAGGACTCCACCGCGCCGGTGGGCATCAGGTGGCTGCGATCTAGAACACGGTCGAGTTGGCTCAGTGCGTCCGGGGCCACCGGCTTGCGTGTGCCGAGCACGAAGGAGGCGAGCTCCTCACGTGTGATCGCGATGTGCGTCGGGGCTGCAACGTCTGCCCAGGTGAGCACGAGCACGCCGTTGTGGAACTCGAGCCGCCGCAGACGCGATTCCCCCTGGACGGCGAGCGTCAACGTCTGGCGTAGCCCTTCGGCTTTGCGCGGATCGACGAGATAGCGCACAAACTCGAGGTTGTCGTCAACGGATGCAGCGACGAGCGCCTGGGCGGTTGGCGTTCCAAGAAACCGACGGATCGCGTCGACGGTCAGCGGTTGACCATTGAGCTTCATCGCGCCTTCAATCTGCAGGCTCTCCGTCAGGAAAAAGCCGCGCGCATTGGCAGACGAGGTGAGCTGACCGAGCTGCCGAGCTGCCGTTGCCCGGACCTTGCGGGCTTCGGCGTCCGCAGGATCGAGCTGCAGCAACAGCGACGTGAGCTTGAGGCTCCAGCGCCAGTTCGCCAGCCCACCTTTCCTTGCGGCTTCGGCGGCGGCCTTGCGGACCGTGCTGACGCCCCCCATCATCTCGACGGTCCGCCGTGCCTCTTCGGCCTCAGACAGCGGATTGATGTCGTAAACGTCGCCACCGAACCAGCCGATTGTGCCGTTGTAGACCTGCCGCACATGGCTTTCCACTTGCCCATAGTTCTCCCAATCCCCACGCAGGTGGCCAGGCATGTACACACCCTCCGCCGCCTGTCGTGCGTTCCGACCGTGGGCGATCTGCCGCAGCGTCTGATCGTGGATCAGCTGCACCTGGTCAGCGGCACGCTGTACCGCATCACGCACGACGTTCTCGCCCTTGACGGTGGGTCCGTGGATGTCCAGCAGAATGTCCGCATTTCTTGCCTCTAACCCGCGCGCATCCTGAATAAAGACCGTTGGATTGCGGTACGAGCCACCCCGCAGGGTGCACACATTGAAGATGCCGCCTGGCGCCATGAAATTGGTCACGAGCAGCCGCTTGCGCGGGAAGTAGAAGCCGACGCTATCCGTGGTGTCCGAGCGGTTAGGTGCGACCTGCACCGGCTCCCCCGCGACGACGATATCGATCACACGGCCGTTCTCGAACAGACGGGTGGGTGGCTTGTAACTGGACTGGACCTGCAGTTTCTCGGGGGTGAAGCCGAGCTTGTTCGGAAAGGCATCCGGACCGCTTTGCGGATGGAAGACACCGAACTGCGCCGCCGCCCTGGCCTGGTAGATGCCACTCAGCACGCTGATCCCGGTCGAGGTGCTTCTGTTGCGGTCCAGGTACTCGTGTCCCCAGATCTCCGCGCCCTCGTCGAGCCACGCACCCGTGCCGTCGCCGTAGTGCCAGTGGGTCAGCAGGATCGCCGCCACCTTGATCTTGCGGCCGAGCACTTCCTCGAGCTTGGCGCGCATCTCGGCTGCCGCTCGCGTGGAATCTCCGGTGTCGATGACGATCCAGCCCTCCGGCGCATCGATCGCGAAGCTGCTCGCAATACCCCAACCACGCAGCGCGTACACGCCGTCCGCCACACGCTCGACACGTTTTGTATCGCCAATGCCCCACTTTTCATTGGCTTGCAGCGCGGCGGGCGTCGTCACTGCGCCGTTCGGGGCCACGACGGTTTTGCTGCGCAGGGACGGGCTGCTCCAGGACGAAGCTGCCCCCCCGGTGCCTTGGGCGTGCACCGAGAAGCTCGGTGCCAGCAGCAGAACCCCGATCATGACCAGCTGCGTCCATCGTCCAAAAGGCATCAAAGATTTCTGTTGGTTTGTTGATCAACGCATTGAACAGCCTGCCGCGACTTCATCGTAACGGCACATCATCGATTACCTAGTCGGATGGCCGGTGAGCTGAAGGCGTCGATTTTCTCCAGGAGTCCGCTATTTGAACAATGCAAGCCCTTCTAAAGCATTTCATGGGTTCGGCAACACCCCTCACAGGACGTTGGATCTTGTGTTCTCTTGAGGACAGGGCCATCCAATCCATTGCGGTGGCAACCCGCTGAGCCAGATAAATCAGTATGCATCAGCAAGCTATCGTCGAGGTTTTGCGGTGACTTGACCGACTTTTGGCAATGTGTGCTGTGTCTTATTTATTGCATCAAAATGCCAAGAATTTAGGCGCGTTTTAAGTGGACCTTGCCCGGCTGCATAAATCAGGGATCGCCTGCTTGGCCTCCGCCAGTGAAATGGCTATGTCGTGAACGAATCCCAGGAGCGCCTTTCTTTATGCTTTCCTTCGTGGTTTAAGCGCGATCCTGCGGACCTGCTTTTTTGCAGAAGATCAAATACTGCATTCCCTGATCATCCAGAGAAAGACGTAAATCCTATCGGTGGACAAATACGATCCCCCACTTGTGCATTTGCTATGTTTAAGCTTGCTGCGACTCAGATGGAGATAATCGCACTACCTCAATTGACCGTGTTGGCGGCACTTTGTGAGAACAGGTCTTAGGTATCGCGGTTTTTTGGCACGGTGGATCAGTGCTGCCTGGCCGCCCACCCGTGCCTGGCCCAGCCCGGCTTGTAGCCGCGCTCCTGCTCTCGCTGCAGCAGCTGCTCAAAGGTGCGGCAGCCGGCTGATGGCGACTTACTGCGTGGCCTCTTTTCAGGCAGTCATGGGGTTTCTGGCCCTCGGGCACGAGCACAACTCCTAGTCATCTCCTAATTTGGGTAAAGTTAGGAGTTCATTGGGAGTTGTCAGCCCGTCTGCCCCGCAGGCCTCCGCCGATGGAGGGATTGCTCGCCCAAGGCGGCGGGCTGCAGGAAGCCATGCCCGTGCTGACGCAACTGGCCGCGGCTACGCAAGGGGATCGCTATCTCCACTGGGATGAGCTGCGTCATCGTCCGCCGCCGCAAGGGCTCAGTCATGAGCAGTGGTGGCTCGCCGAGAAGCTTGCTCGCCGAGGCACAAGCATTACGTTGCCACTGCTGAGCAGCGACGGCGGCCCCTTCTGGCTCTGCCAACCGCCGATGCTGCTCAAGGGCCTCCATGAGATCGACATGAAGGCCGGCGCCAGCGTGATGGCCCCGGAAGCCGTCACCACTCCCTCCACCCGCGATCGCTATCTGCTGAGCTCGCTGATGGAGGAGGCGATCACCTCCTCCCAGATGGAGGGTGCAGCGACGACGCGGGATGTGGCCAAGGCCATGATCCGCAGCCGCCGTGCGCCCCGGGATCGCTCCGAGCAGATGATCCTCAACAACTACCGGACAATGCAGCGCATCCGGGAGCTCAAGGATCAGCCATTGACCCCGCGGCTGGTGCTGGATCTTCACCGGCTGGTGAGCCAGGACACGCTGGATGATCCGGCTGACGCCGGCCGGCTGCGCCCTCCTGGCAAGGAAGTGGTGGTGGACGACGCCTACGGAACGGTGTTCCACGTGCCTCCACCAGCCGGAAAGCTGGAGCAGCGCCTGGAGCTGCTGTGCAGGTTTGCCAACGGTGAGACCCCGGCGGTGTTCCTCCACCCTGTGGTGCGAGCCATCACCCTGCATTTCTGGTTGGCCTATGACCACCCCTTCTGCGATGGCAACGGCCGCACCGCCCGGGCGCTCTTCTACTGGGCGATGCTCCATCAGGGTTACTGGCTGTTCGAGTTCATCTCGATCTCCTCGGCGATCAACAAGGCCCGGGGGCAGTACGAGCGCTCGTTCCTGCTGAGTGAGAGCGACGACAACGACCTCACCTACTTCCTGCTGGCCCAGGTGAAGGTGATCCAGCAGGCCATCACCAACCTGCACGCCTATCTGGAGCGCAAAGCCGGCGAGGTGGGCGCCCTGCAGCGGCGACTGGAGGGCATGGACGGGCTCAACCACCGCCAGCTGGCCCTGCTGCGCCATGCCCTGCGGCACGCCGGCTTCCGTTACACGGTGCTCTCTCACCAGAGCAGTCATGGCGTGAGCAACCAGACGGCCCGCAGCGATCTGCAGAAGCTGGCGGGCCGCGGCCTGCTGATCCCGGGGAAGGATGGCAAGCGGGAGATCTTCCGCGTGCCGGCTAATCTGGCGACGCGGCTACCGGGCTGAGCTGCCGTCAGCCCGCCCGCTTTCTTTCAGAGCGGTTCGGCGCCCTCGCTGAGGACTGCCAGATAGGCGTCGTAGGCAAAGAGGCGATTGCTCTGCCCGCCAGTGATCTCCCGCGCAATGCCGAGTTTCACGAGGGCCTCCAGAGCTTTTGCAGCGGTCGGAAAGCTCAGGTCACAGGCGGCGCTGAGCTGACCGATGCTGTTCAGTGGCCGCCGGCAGAGGGCCGCAAACACTTGCCGCACACTGGGGCCGGAGCGACCCAGCCTGCCCAGCTTGCTCTTGTCGGAGCGGAACAACGCCAGCAGCCGGTGAGCGGAGGTGACGGCGGCTGTCGCCGTGCTCTCCACACCCTCCAGGAAGAAATCAATCCAGGCTTCCCAGTCGCCGTTCAGTCGTATGCCATTGAGCAGCTCGTAGTAGCGGCTGCGGTGCTGCTTGAAGAACAAGCTCAGGTAGAGCAGCGGCTGCTGCAGAACCCCGGCATCGATCAGCATCAACACGATCAGGAGCCGGCCCAGGCGGCCGTTGCCGTCCAGAAATGGGTGGATGGTTTCGAACTGCACATGGGCCAGGGCAGCTCGCACCAGCACCGGCAGGGAATGGGCCCCGTCAGGTGTGCCATGGATGAAGTGCTCCAGCTGGCCCATGCACGTCTCCACCAGTCCTGGGGGTGGCGGCACGAAGCTGGCGCATGCCGGGTTCAGCTGCCGCTCGGGCCGCCCTGGAGAGTCGGTTGTTGTCGCTCCTGGCTGCTCCTGGTCGACCTCGATGGACCTGATTTAGGCAAGTCACTAGGCAAGAGGTGTCCAGACCCCTTGCGGTACCTGTGGCCCAGACGGTTTCCTAAAACGTAGGTCGTGGGTTCGAGTCCCGCCAGCCCCGTTCGCCCCCGCTCTCTTTTCTCTGCGGGACAACTGGTAGTGAGCACTACCAGTTGTGGCCTTCTGATTTTAGGCGCCACGGCTAGCGTGGAGCAACCGCATCCCTCGGCATGACCCAGCTGCACGACCTGCGTCTGCGCCTGCTGGTGCAGCAGGAGACCCAGCGGATCCTGGACAGCCAGCCCGACGAGCTGGAGCTTTCCCTGGTGCAGGCCCGCTGCCTCTGCTGGCTCGCCCTGCTGGCCGAGGCCCACGAGGAGCAGGCCAGCGATGCCGAACGGCGGGGCGACACCGAACAGGCCATGGGCTGGTTCGCCGACTCGATGCGCCTGCGCGACGTAATCCAGGTGGTGAGCTCGATCGAGATTCCGATTCCGGACGCCGAGGAGCTCAGCGCCTGAGCCGCCGCTGCGGTGCCATGATGGGATTTGTGAAGTGAAGGGAGTGCGGTGCCCGAAGAGCCCTGCCAGTGCCCTGATTGCCAGCGCTTCTATCGGGAACACGACCGATTGATTCGCGAAAATCCCACCCTGCGTCAGCAGCAGGAGCTCAGCTGGGCTGCGCTGCAGTCGTTCCGTACCCTGGCGGGCCGGGTGATGGAGGAGCTGCAGAAGCAGGAGGACCTGCACAAGCAGGCTGAGGGCACCGACGCACCTGCGGAGCCCTCTGCCGGCTCCGCGTCTCCACGCACGTCTTCAGCGGCCCCCGGGCTGGCTGCCAGCGGTGCTGGCGGGGCGGCGGAGGCCTCAGCGGAAGCCGATGGTCTGCAGCAGGCCATGGCCGACCTGGAGAACATCAACGCCCATCTGTTCTCGATCGAGGCGCTGATGGAGCGCATCTTCGACGTGCGCGTGCCCGAGCCGGTGGAACAGATGTTCCGCGAGGTGGCCGGTGAGCTCGCCCCCGATCCGCTCAACGCGGACCGGTTGCGGCTCAACCGCCTCCTCCACCAGACCCCCGACCTGCCCGGCTAGTCCAGCTCGCAGGTGATCGTCACCGGGTAGGGCTCGGCCTTCCAGATCCGCTCGGCGTACTCGCGGATCGAGCGGTCGGAGGAGAAGAAGCCGGTGCGGGCCGCATTCAGCAGCGACATCCGGTTCCAGCGCTGCCGGTCACCCCAGGCCTGGTCCACCTCGCCCTGGGCGCGCAGGTAGTCGTCGAAGTCGGCCAGCACGAAGAAGGGATCGCGGCCGGTGAGGTTCTGCAGCAGGGGGCGGAACAGCTCGCTGTCGCCGTTGCTGAAATGGCCCTGCTCGATCAGGCGCAGCACGTCGGCCAGTTCCGGCATCGAGCCGATCAGCTCCCAGGGCCGGTAGCCCTGCCGTTGCAGGGCGCTGATCTCCTCGGCAGTCTTGCCGAACAGGAAGAAGTTCTCGGCCCCCACCTGCTCGCGGATCTCCACGTTGGCGCCATCGAGGGTGCCAACGGTGAGCGCCCCGTTCATGGCGAACTTCATGTTGCCCGTGCCTGAGGCCTCCTTGCCGGCGGTGGAGATCTGCTCGGAGAGGTCGGAGGCGGGGTACACCCGCTCGCCCAGCTTCACGTTGTAGTCGGCCAGGAAGATCACCCGCAGCCGCCCGTCCATGTCCGGATCGGCGTTGATCGTGTCGGCGATGCCGTTGATGAAGCGGATGATCAGCTTGGCCATGTAGTAGCCCGGCGCCGCCTTGCCGCCGAAGATCACCGTGCGCGGGGCCATGCCCTCGCCCTGGCCGTTCTTGATGCGCAGGTACTGGGCCACCACCTGCAGGGCGTTGAGGTGCTGGCGCTTGTACTCGTGGATGCGCTTCACCTGCACGTCGAACAGGGAGGCCGGATCCACCAGCACGCCGGTGTGGCGATGGATGTACTGGCTGAGCTGGTTCTTCACCGCCAGCTTGGTGTCGCCCCAGCGCTCCAGGAAGGCGCTGTCGTCGGCGAAGCGCTCCAGCTGGCGCAGCTGGTCGAGGTCCTTCAGCCAGCCTTCGCCCAGCACTTCGTTGAGCAGATTCGCCAGGCGTGGGTTGGAGAGAGCCATCCAGCGGCGGGGGGTGACGCCGTTGGTCACGTTGGTGAACTTCTCCGGCCAGAGGGCGGCGAAGTCCGGGAACAGCTCGCTCTTCACCAGGTCGCTGTGCAGGGCCGCCACGCCGTTCACGTGGTGGGAGGCGATCGTGGCCAGGTGGGCCATGCGCACCGCCTTGGCGCCGTCTTCATCGATGATTGACACCCGGCGCAGCACCTCCTCGTTGCCGGGGTACTTGATGCGCACCTGTTGCAGGAAGCGGCGGTTGATCTCGTAGATCAGCTCCAGGTGGCGGGGCAGCAGGGAGCCGAACAGGTCGAGACCCCACTTCTCCAGGGCCTCGGGCAGCAGGGTGTGGTTGGTGTAGGAGAGAGCGCGGGTGGTGATCTCCCAGGCCCGCTCCCAGGTGAGGTGGCGGTCGTCGATCAGCAGCCGCATCAGCTCGGCCACGGCGATCGCCGGGTGGGTGTCGTTGAGCTGAACGGCCCAGTGGTCGGGGAACTCCTCGATCGGGATGGCGCGGGCCTCCAGGCTGCGCAGCATGTCCTGCAGGGAGCAGCTCACGAAGAAGTGCTGCTGCTTGAGCCGCAGGCGCCGGCCCTCGTCGGTGCCGTCGTTGGGATAGAGCACCTTGGAGAGGGTCTCGCTGCCCACCTTCTCCTCCACGGCGCCGTAGTAGTCGCCGATGTTGAAGGCGTAGAAGTCGAAGGTCTCGGTGGCGTCGGCCCGCCAGAGGCGCAGCCGGTCGCAGGTGTTCACCCGATAGCCCAGCACCGGCACGTCGTGGGGGATGCCGATGGCGTGCTCCTCCGGAATCCAGCGCACCCGGTAGTGGCCGTGCTCATCGCGGTAGCTCTCGGTGCGGCCGCCGAAGCCCACGAAGCAGGCCTGGTCCGGATGGGGCAGCTCCCAGGGCCAGCCGCTCTTGAGCCACTTGTCGGTGATCTCCACCTGCCAGCCGTCGCGGATCAGCTGGTCGAAGATGCCGAACTCGTAGCGGATGCCGTAGCCGGTGGCCGGAATCTCCAGCGAGGCCAGCGATTCAAGGAAACAGGCCGCCAGCCTGCCCAGGCCGCCGTTGCCCAGGCCCGGCTCTTCCTCCACGTCGAGGATGTCGTTGATGTCCTCGATGCCGAAGCGGCGCAGGGCCTCACTGGCGGCCTCCTCGATGCCCAGCATCAGCAGGTTGTTGCCCAACTGGGGTCCGATCAGGAATTCGGCCGAGAGGTAGGCAACCACCCGGGTGGGGGCCTTGCTCAGGGCTTCGATCCCGGCCAGATAGCGGGTCATCAGCCGGTCGCGCACCGCGTAGCTGAGCGCCATGTAGAGGTCGTGGCGGCTGGCGGTGGGGGCCAGCTTGCCGAGCGTGAAGAACAGGTGCTCGGTCATGCCGTCGAACACGTCGTCGGCGGTGAGGCCGCTGCGGTCCGGGTCGGCGTAACAGCCGGGGGTGGGCAGGCGCAGGTCGCTCGGTTGGCTCTTGCTCATCAGTGTTCCGTAGGGGTCCAGCGCCAGTTGGTGATCTCGGGGGAATCCATGCCATGGAGGTGGGCATGGCTGCGGTGCTGGAGGATGGCCTCCTTCATCCGCTCCTTGATGTGGGCCGCCCGGGACCCTAGCCCCGGCACCCGGTCGATCACATCGATCACCAGGTTGAAGCGGTCGATCTGGTTGTTCATCGCCAGCTCCAGGGGAGTGTTGATGTTGCCCTTCTCCTTGTAACCACGCACGTGGAAGTTGCTGTGGTTCGTGCGCCGGTAGGTGAGCCGGTGGATCAGCCAGGGGTAGCCGTGGAAATTGAAGATCACCGGCCGGTCGGTTGTGAACAGGCCGTCGAAGTCGCGGTCGCTGAGGCCATGGGGGTGCTCGCTGGGCGAGGTGAGGGCGAACAGCTTCACCACGTTGAGCAGGCGGATCTTCAGGTGGGGGATCTCCCGGCGCAGGATCTCCACCGCCGCCAGGGTCTCCTTGGTGGGGATGTCGCCGGCGCAGGCCATCACCACGTCCGGCTCATCGGGGTCGGTGCCGCTGTCGTCGTTGCTGGCCCAGCTCCACAGGCCGATGCCCTTGGCCACGTGGGCGCGGGCCTGCTCCAGGGTGAGGTACTGCAGGTGGCTCTGCTTGTCACTCACGATGATGTTGCACACGTTGTTCTCCACCAGGGCCTCCTCGGCCACCGCCAGCAGGGAATTGGCGTCGGCGGGTAGATACACCCGCACCACCTCGCCGCTCTTGTTGCCGGCTAGGTCGATGAAGCCGGGATCCTGGTGGGTGAAACCGTTGTGGTCCTGGCGCCACACGGTGCTGGAAATGAGGCAGGTCCAGGGGCCGATCGGCGCGCGCCAGGGGGCGTGGTGGATGCAGCTCTCCAGCCATTTGGCGTGCTGGTTGAACATCGAGGCGATCACATGGGCGAAGGCCTCGTAGGTGTGGAAGAAGCCGTAGCGGCCGGTGAGCAGATAGCCCTCCATCATTCCCACCAGGGTGTGCTCGGAGAGCATCTCCACCACCCGGCCGCTGCGGGAGAGCTCGCTGCCGTTCATGTCCTCCGGCAGGAACTCCTCCATCCACACCTTCTTGCTCACCTCGTAGATGGCCTGCAGGCGGTTGGAGGCGGTTTCATCCGGGCCGAACACCCGCAGGGAGTCCGGGTGGTGGGCGATGGCATCGCGCAGCAGCTCACCGAGGGGGTAGGTGTTCTCGGCTTCGCTCTGACCAGGTATGGCCACGGGCACGGCGTAGGCCTCCACCGGCGGCAGGTTCAGCTTGCGGCGCAGCAGGCCGCCGTTGGCGTGGGGGTTGGAGCCCATGCGCCGGGTGCCCTCGGGCGAGAGGGCACGCAGATGGGGCTGCAGGGCGCCCTGCTCATCGAACAGCTCCCAGGGGCGGTAGCTCTTCAGCCAGGCCTCCAGCTGCTGTAACTGGGCCGTGTCCTGGCGTGGTTTGGCCAGGGGCACCTGGTGGGCCCGCCAGAAGTTCTCCACCTTCTTGTCGCCCACGGCCGCCGGGCCGGTCCAGCCCTTGGGCGAGCGCAGCACGATCATCGGCCAGGCCGGCCGGGTGGCGTTGTTGGGGTCGCCACTCACCCGGGCCTCGGAGCGGATCGCCAGGATGCGGCCGATCGCCGTGTCCATCGCCTCGGCCATGGCGGCGTGCATCGCCATCGGCTCGCTGCCCTCCACGAACAGCGGCTCCCAGCCGTAGCCGCGCATCAGGTTGGCCAGCTCGTCGCGGGGGATGCGGGCCAGCAGGGTGGGGTTGGCGATCTTGTAGCCGTTGAGGTGCAGCACCGGCAGCACGGCGCCGTCGCTGCAGGGATTGAGGAATTTGTTGATGTGCCAGCTGGTGGCGAGCGGGCCGGTTTCGGCCTCACCGTCGCCCACGCAGGCCAGGGCGATCAGGTCGGGGTTGTCGAACACCGCACCGCAGGCGTGGGAGAGCACATAGCCCAGCTCGCCGCCCTCGTGGATCGAGCCGGGGGTCTCCGGGGTGCAGTGACTGCCGATGTGACCCGGGAAAGAAAACTGCTTCATGAAGCGCCGCATGCCCTCGGCGTCCTGCGACTTGTCCGGGTAGATCTCGCTATAGGACCCATCCAGATAGGTGGGGGCCAGCACCCCAGGGGCGCCGTGCCCCGGCCCGGACAGGTAGATCATGTCCAGGTTGTGGCGCCGGATCAGCCGGTTGGCGTGGGTCCAGATGAAGGCCTGGCCCGGGCTTGATCCCCAGTGGCCCAGCAGCCGGTTCTTGATGTGCTCCGGTTTGAGGGGTTCGCTCAGCAGGGGGTTGTCCTGTAGGTAGATCATGCCCACCGCCAGGTAATTGGCGGCGCGCCACCAGGCGTCGAGCTGTTCCAGTTCAGCGCTGGTTGGCGGAAGGGCGCTCTGGACGTCCGGGGCGTGGGAGATGCCGGTGGTCTGCACGGGATCGCCTGGTTCGGGATGTGCAAAACGTAGCGATGGCTGCCATGGCGAACGTCAAGATCCGGTTAGGCATCAGCAACCGAACACCGGCCCTGGCCCCCTCAGCAGTGGCCTTAGGGTCAGGCCCATCTGTTATTGCGTATGACCTGGCCGGCACTGTTGCTTAGGGTGGGCAACCACCAGCTGGAAGTGGCCGAAACCCTCATCTCCGTGGGGGAATTCGTGGTGATCTTCCTCGCCGCTCGGGCCTTGGCCGAACTGATGGTGCGGATCCAGCTGCCCACCATCCTCGGCGAGCTGGTGGCCGGCGTGCTGATCGGCGTATCCGGCCTGCACCTGATCGTGCCGCCCGACACCCAGGCCCAGCTCAGCGGCGCCGTGCTGGGCCTGGTGGGTTCCCTGGCCGACATCACCCCGGAGGCGGTGCAGGATCTCTACGCCGAGACGTTTCCCAATCTCCAGGCCGTCTCCCAGATCGGCCTGTTCGCTCTGCTCTTCCTCACCGGTCTGGAGAGCGAGCTCGATGAGCTCGTGGCCGTGGGGGTGCAGGCCACCACGGTGGCGGTGACCGGGGTGGTGCTGCCCTTCGCCCTGGGCACGGCTGGCCTCTACTACCTCTTCCATGTGCCCCTGATTCCGGCGGTGTTCGCCGGGGCGGCCATGACCGCCACCTCGATCGGCATCACCGCCAGTGTGTTCGGCGAGCTGAAGTTCCTGAAAACGCGTGAGGGCCAGACCGTTATCGGCGCCGCCGTGCTTGACGACATCCTTGGCATCGTGATCCTGGCGGTGGTGGTGAGCGTCGCCGGTGGCGGCGGCTTCGCCGTGGGGCCGATCCTCAAGCTGGTGGTGGCGGCCGGGGTGTTCGTGGCTGCCGCCCTGTTCCTCAGCCGCACGGCGGCGCCCGCCTTCGACTGGGTGCTGGATCAGCTCAAGGCCCCGGGCGAGGCGGCCGTGGCCTCCTTTCTGGTGCTCACGCTCTGCTGCTTCGCCGCCCAGGCCATCGGCCTGGAGGCCGCCCTGGGGGCTTTCGCCGCCGGCCTGATCCTCAGCGGCTCCAGGCACACCCACGCCATCGATGCCGCCGTGAAGCCACTGGTGGCGCTGTTCGCCACCATCTTCTTCGTGCTGATCGGCACCGGTATGGACCTGGCGGTGCTCAACCCCTTCAACCCCGAGAACCGCGAGGGCCTGATCGTCGCTGCCTTCCTGCTCACGGTGGCGATCGCCGGCAAGATCGCCGCCGGCTGGAGCTACGTGAGCAAGGAGAAGACCAACCGGCTGGTGGTGGGCTTGGGGATGATGCCCCGCGGCGAGGTGGGTCTGATCTTTCTCGGCCTCGGCACCCAGGCCGGCCTGCTCACCAAGCCCCTGGAAGCCGCCATTCTGTTGATGGTGATCGGCACCACCTTCCTGGCGCCGATCCTGCTGCGCCTGGTGTTGCGCGGCAACAGCGGAGGCCCCGACCTTGACCCCCTCGCCGAAATCCCCACCTGACCAGAGCTTCTGGCGCCGCTGGGGCCTGAGCTGGGGGGGCTGGCTGGACAACCGCCGCGGCGAGTGGTGGCTGCTGGCCCAGGTGGCGCTGATCCTGGCCCATGGCCTCCCCCCCTGGCCGGCCCCCGGTAGCTGGGGCTATGCCTGGCCCCTGCCCGTGGCCCTTGGCGGCACCGTGCTGCTGTTGGTGGGGCTGGGGCTGGCGGTGCAGGCCTTCCTGGGTCTTGGCTCCAGCCTCACGCCCTTGCCGGAGCCGATGGCCGGGGCGGCGCTTGTGACCACCGGTGCCTACGCCCGCTGCCGCCATCCCCTGTATCAGGCCGTGCTGCTCTGCTCCCTCGGCCTGACCCTGGCCCTGGGCAGTCTTCTGCACCTGGCCCTGCTGCTGGGCCTCTGCGCCGTGCTGGGGGGCAAGGCCCGCCGCGAAGAGCGCGCCCTTGCCGCCGCCCATCCGGACTACGCCGCCTACCGGGCCGCCACGCCGGCGATCATTCCCCGTCTCCCCTGGCTCGACTGGCGAGCGCTGTGAACAGGCCCCAGCCGGCGGCGATCAGCCCCAGGCTGCCGGCCCAGCCGGGGCCGAGGGCCCAGCCCAGGGCCAGGGAGGTGAGGGTGCCGACCGCCAGGGCCAGGGCCAGGCTGGCCAGCACCAGCAGGAGTTGCTGCAGCCCTGGTTCCAGGCCACTGGCCTGCAGGCTCTCCTCCAGGCGGCCCAGCGGCAGGCTGAGGGGCAGATAGAGGGCCAGGGCCCAGAGGGCGATGCACGGCAGCAGGGCAGACCAGTCGGGGCCGACGAGGGGCAAGGGGCCAGGGCGATTCTCCCTAGCATCAACCCCCACGCCGCCAGGCCTTGCTCACCCCCTCTGCCACGGTTCAGCCCTGGACCCACCTCGGTCACCCGGTGCATGCCCTGCGGGCCGGCCCGGAGCGGCCCGAGGGGCCGGCCGTGCTGCTGGTGCATGGTTTCGGGGCCAGCACCGACCACTGGCGCTACAACATTCCTGTGCTGGCCGAGCGCCACGAGGTGCACGCCCTCGACCTGCTCGGTTTCGGCCGCAGCGCCAAGCCCGCCGGCCTGAATTACGGCGGCGGCCTCTGGCGCGACCAGCTGGCCGCCTATGTGGAGGAGCGGATCGGCCGGCCCACGGTGCTGGTGGGCAATTCCCTCGGCGGCTTCGCCGCCCTGGCGGCCGGTGCCGCCCTGGGGGAGGGGGCGGCTGGGGTGGTGCTGCTCAATGCGGCCGGCCCGTTCAGCGATGAACAGGCCCCGCCCAGGGGCTGGGCGGCCATCGCCCGCCAGACGATCGGCGGCGCGCTGCTCCGGAGCCCGGTGTTGCAGCGGCTGCTGTTCGAGAACATGCGCCGGCCGGCCACGGTCCGCCGCACCCTCAACCAGGTGTATCTGGACCGCACCAACGTGGACGACGACCTGGTGGAGGCGATCCTGCGCCCCTCGCGCGATCCAGGGGCCTTCGGGGTGTTCCGCACCGTGTTCGACATCCCCCGCGGCCAGCCCCTCGACGAGCTGTTCGCCGAGCTGGTTTGCCCGCTGCTGCTGCTCTGGGGCATCCGCGACCCCTGGATCAATGCAGTTGGCCGCCGGGCCGCCTTCCAGCGCCACGCTCCGGCGGCCACCAGCGAGGTGGTGCTGGAGGCCGGCCACTGCCCCCACGATGAGGTGCCCGACCAGGTGAACGGGGCTCTGCTGGAGTGGCTGGCTGGCCTGCCTGTGGGGCAGGCGGGGGACAACGGCCCTACGCCTGAGGCTGCACCCCCGGCAGGCGCCCCCGCGCCAGCTGCTGTTTCGGGTCGAACTGGCGCTTGATCGCCTCGATCAGCGGCTTTGAGGGGGCATCCAGCCAGGCTGGAATCCGGCTCCCGGGCGGCTGGCGCAGCACGCTGAGGTAGCCGCCCAGGTCGCCGCAGCGGCGGCGCAGCTGGTCCACCTGATGGCTCGCCAGCTGGGAGGGCTCGGCCCAGGCCATGCCCAGGCCACTGCCGGCGGCGAAGCACCAGTTGGTCGCCGCCAGCTCAGGGGCCTGCAGCAATCCGGGCAGCTCGGCCGCTCGCACCCCCAGGCGCAGCAGCCAGGCCGGGGCTGCCGGTTGGGCCCCGGCGCTGCCGTCGCCCAGGCCCGCCCCCAGACGCCGGCTCAGGCCGGCGGCGTCCAGGCACTCCAGCGCCAGGGCCGGCGCCCGCTCGCGGATGCAGGCGATCTGCTCGTCCAGGGTCTGGGCGCTGATGCTGGCCAGGCTGATCAGCAGGCCGCTGCTGGGGCCGGCCGGGTTGTCGAGGCCGGCCCCAGCGGACGGAGCGGTGTGCTGCCAGTCGATCCGCTCGGGGCTCAGGCTGGAATCGAGCAGCCAGCGGGCCATGGCTGCGAGCTCGTCGGCCGGGCCCTGCAGCCACAGCCCCCGGCGCTCGGGCGGAATGGGCAGGGTGCGCAGGGTGAGTTCGCTGATCAGGGCCAGGGAGCCCCAGCTGCCGGCGAGCAGGCGCATCAGGTCGTAGCCGGCCACGTTCTTCACCACCTGGCCGCCGGCCCGGGCGGCGGTGCCGTCGGCCCGCATCAGGCCGATGCCGATCAGCTGGTCGCGCACGCCCAGGTAGCGCTGGCGGGCGCCGCCGGCCAGGCCGCGGGCCACCAGCCCGCCCACGCTGCCGCTGGCGCTGCCGTCCGGGCCGCTGCCCCAGGGCCAGTCGAGGGCCAGCCACTGCCGGTGGTGTGCCAGCTCCTGCTGCAGCGCCACCAGTGGTGTGCCCGCCTGCACCGTCACGGTGAAATCCTCCGGGCTGAAGCTGAGGATCCGGTTCAGCCGCGCCGTGCTCAGCACCAGCGGCTCGCTCTGCCCCGGACCCGCCTGCACCGCCGGGCCCCAGGCCAGCCGGCTGCCGCTGCCTGCCGGCAACCAGGGGGTGGCCTGCCGGTGCAGGTCCCGCACCAGCTCCTGCAGCTCGCTGGGCTCAGGACAGATCACGGCACGATGGTGCCATGGCCGCCCCCCTCAAAGTCGTCGTGTTCGACGACGACCCCACCGGATCCCAGACCCTGCATGGCTGTCCGCTGCTGTTGCGCTGGGATCGGGCCACCCTGCGGCGGGGGCTGGAGCATCCCTCCCCCTTCCTGTTCCTGCTGGCCAATAGCCGCGCCCTGGATCCGCTGGAGGCGGCGGAGCGGCTGCGCGCCATCTGCCGGGAGCTGAGGCCGGCCCTGGCAGAGGCTCAGGCCTCCGGCCGGCTGGGGCAGTTGCTGCTGGTGAGCCGGGGCGACTCCACCCTGCGGGGCCACTTCCCCCTGGAAGTGGACGTGCTGGCCGAGGAGCTGGGCCCCTTCGATGCCACCCTGCTGGCTCCCGCCTTTCTGCCGGGTGGCCGCACCACCCGCGACGGGATGCACCTGCTCCAGGGCGAACCGGTGCACACCACCCCCTTTGCCCGTGACCGGCTATTCGGCTACCGCACCAGCCATCTGCCCGGCTGGGTGGCCGAGAAGAGCGGCGGTCGCATCCCGGCGGCGGCCGTGCAGCGGCTCAGCCTGGCGGAGCTGGATCGGGCGGCGGAAGCCTTGCAGACGGCAAAGAGGGGGGAGTTGGCGGCCGGCGGCCTCCAGGAGCTCTGCGGGCGCCTGGCCGGTTTCGAGGGCAATCCCTGCGTGGCGGTGGATGCGGAGCGGCCGCAGCAACTGGCGGCCCTGGGTGCCGCGGTGCGGGAGCTCACGGCGCCAGCCGCTGCCGAGCGCTGGGGCCGGCCGCGGCGGTTCCTGTTCCAGTGCGCCGCCAGCCTGCTCAACGGCCTGGTGGAGCTGGGCGAGCAGCCGCTGGATCCGGTTGGTCTTGCGGCCCTGCGCCGCCGCGATGGAGCCGGCCAGCCCCTGCCCGGGCTAGTGCTGGTGGGCTCCCATGTGCCCCTGGCCGATGCCCAGCTGGAGCGGTTGCTGGCGGAGCAGGGCTGCAGCGGCCTGGAGCTGCCGGTGGCCAAGCTGGCGCGGGTGCTGGAGGGGCCGGCGCCCCAGGAGCTGCTGGCCAGTCTGGAGCGCCAGTGGGGCGACCAGCTGGAGGCGCTGCTGGCGGATGGACGCACGCCGGTGCTCTACACAAGTCGGGGGGAGCTGCCCTGCCGCCACGCCGCCGAGCGGCGGCGGCTGGGGCTGGCCCTGGCAGCGCTGATGGCCCGGCTGGCGGCCCGGCTGGCGCCGCGGCTGGGCTACCTGATCAGCAAGGGGGGCATCACCAGCCACACCCTGCTGGCCGAGGGGCTCCAGCTGCCGCTGGTGGAGCTGCAGGGCCAGCTGGAGCCCGGGCTCTCGCTGGTGCTCGCCCCGGCGGAGGCCGCCGTGCCCCGGCTGCCGGTGGTCACCTTCCCCGGCAACCTGGGCGAGGCCGACAGCCTGGTGGCCGCCTGGCGGTTACTGGAGGGCCCGGGTGGTGCCGCCGGCTGAGCCCCCGGGCCGGGGCGGGGCACTGGCGGGCATCCGCTGCAGCCAGGTGGCCACGGCCAGCGGCTGGTTCTGGCTGTAGCCCACCGGCAGCCACAGGTCGCCGGCCTCGGCGTGGAAGTGGATCTCCCAGTGGTACAGGCCGGTATAGGCGCGCGGGTCGTCCTTGAGCAGGGCGGCGTAGTGGAGCACCGCCCGGCCGTAGCGATCGCTGTTGTTGTAGCCCCACAGTCCCTTGCGGATGTCCTGGAGGCCGCCACGGCGCACCAGGTAGCGGGCGGCGGCCTGGATCGCGTCGTGGGGGTCGCGGATGTTGCCGGCACCCACGCCGGCCTGGGCCCAGGTGGTGGGCAGGAACTGCATCGGCCCCTGGGCATTGGCCACCGACACCCCGTCGATGCGGCCCATGCCCGACTCCACCAGGTTGATCGCCGCCAGCACCTCCCAGTCGATGCCGGTGGCGGCAGCCGCCTTGCGGTAGTGGGCCAACAGCTCCTCGGCCGGCGCGGGCGGGATGATCCGCCAGGCCGGCAGGCTGGTGGGCCGGCGGTCGTGGCGGTGCATGGCTAGGAATTCGCGCCGGGCCTCCAGGTGGTGGTGGGCCACCCCACGCCATTGCTGCGGCAGCAGGGCCTGCACCGCCGCGGCCCGCTCGGGATCGCGGGAGAGCACCCGGTAGATCACCTGCTGCTGGTGGCCGAGGCGGGGCAGCTGCTCGGCGGGGGTGGCCGGATTGCGCAGGTCTGCTTCCACCGCCACCAGCAGGCGGGCCGTGGCGGCCGGATCCTGGGGCACCAGGGGGTAGTGGCGTCCGTCGGCCTGGCGGGGCAGGGCGGGATCCGTTGGCAGGGGAAGCCCGGGCACGGCGGCTGGAGCTGCGACTTGAGCCTCGGTGGCGGCCGTTGCGGAGCTGGCCTGGCTGGATGCCCCCTCGCGGCCGCTGAAGCCGATGCCAAGCACGGCCCCGGCGGCGAGCAGGCCGCTGGCCAGCAGGGCGGCGCCAAGGCGGGGGATGGCCATGGGTGGAACTGCAGCCGTAGGCCTTCAGACGCTACCGGCCGCGGCTGGGGGCACCAGTCGCCTGGCCAGCAGGCTGAGGGGCCAGGCCAGGGCCACCAGGGCCAGGGCGGCGGCGCAGAGCAGGGGTTCGCTGGCGGCCATGCCCGCCAGGAAGGCCAGGGACACCGCGCCCACCAGCAGGGGCGGCAACGGGTAGGCCCAGCAGAGGAAGGGGCGCGGCAGCTGCGGTTCCCGCACCCGCAGCACCACCAGGCAGGTGACGCCGGCCAGGGGCAGGGCCACGTAGAGCACGGCGCCGAGGCTGAGCAGGCGCTCGAAGGAGCCAGCCAGCACGAGCAGGGCGCTGGCGCCGCTGGTGAGCAGCAGGGCGGTCGACGGGGTGCCGCCGGCGTTGACCGCGGTGGTGAACGGGGGCAGCAGGCCTGCGCGGCCCAGGCCAAGCAGGATCCGCGGGGCGGCCATCACCACGGTGTTGATCAGGCCGAGCAGGGCCAGCAGGGCCACGGCGGTGATCACGGCGCCGCCGGCCGGGCCCACCAGGGCCTCGGCCGCCAGGGCCGCCGGCAGCGGCGAGCCCGCCAGCAGTGGCAGGGGCAGTACATGCAGCAGGGCGGCGTTGATCAGTAGGTAGAGGGCCGACACGGCCAGCACGCCGCCGATCAGGGAGCGGGGCAGGTCGCGCTCGGGCTGGCTGAACTCCTCTGCGAAGTACACCGGGCTGGCCCAGCCGTCGTAGGTGGTGATCACCGCTTGCAGGGCTACCACGGCGGCCGCCAGGGCCCCGATCCAGGGGCCGCCCTCCGTGGCTGCCTGCTCGGCCACGCCGGGCTGGCTCAGCGGAGTTGCGGCCGGCAGCAGAAAGCAGCCCGCCACCAGGGCCAGCAGGGCGGCGGCCTTGGCCAGGCTCAGCCATTCCTGGCTGGCGCTGCCGGCCCGCAGGCCGCGCAGCTGAATCAGGGTGAACAGGAGCAGCAGGGCCAGGGCGATCCCCCGCCCCGCCAGTTGCTGCGCCGCCGCTGGCAGCAGTCCGGCCGGCAACAGAGCCCGGCCGTAGTCGCCGGCGGTGGTGGCCACCCAGGCCAGGCCGATGCAGTGGGCCAACCAGTCGGTCCAGCCCACCAGCAGGCCAGCACCGCGGCCGAAGGCCCGCTCGGCGTACACCGTCCAGCCGCCGGTGCGGGGCAGGGCTGCGGCCAGTTCGGCCGTGCAGATCGCCCCCAGCAGGGCATAGACGCCCCCGGCCAGCCAGGCACCCAGCACCAGAGCTGGTGTGGGGAGCTGAGCAGCCACCACCCCTGGTGTGCGGAGGATGCCGGCGCCGATCGTGCCGCCCACGGCGCCGGCCAGACCGAAGCCAATCCCCAGGATGGAGAGCAGCCGTTGGGGGCTGCTCTCGCTCATCGCACCTGCACGAACAGGTGCATCTGCTGGCTGCCCGGGCCCATGGGCACCTCCCTCACGCTCAGGTAGGGCTGGCCCTTCACCAGTTCGCTGAGTTTGCGGAAGCCGTAGCTGCGGGCGTCGAAGGCGGGATCGTTCTTCTGCAGCAGGCTGCCCACCATGCCCAGGGGCGCCCAGCCGTCGTCCTGGGTGACGGCGCTGATCGCCTCGCACAGGAACGGCTTCAGGGGCGGGGCGCCCTCGTCGTCGGCCTCGGCTGCCGCCCGTCTGCCCTCGCTGCGGCTGCCGGTGCCGCTGCGCCGGAGCAGATCGGTGTAGAGAAAGCGGTCGCAGGCGGCCACGAACGGCTTGGGCGTCTTGCGCTCCCCGAAGCCGATCACCAGCAGGCCCTGTTCGCGGATGCGGGTGGCCAGGCGGGTGAAGTCGCTGTCGGATGACACCAGGCAGAAGCCATCCACCCGGCCGCCGTGGAGCAGGTCCATGGCGTCGATGATCAGGGCCGAATCGGTGGCGTTCTTGCCCGTGGTGTAGCTGAACTGCTGCACCGGCACGATCGCGTGCACGTTGAGCACCTCCTTCCAGCTGCCCAGCTGGGGGGTGGTCCAGTCGCCGTAGGCCCGCTTCACGGTGGCGGTGCCCACCTGGGCCACCTCCGCCAGCAGGTCGCTGATCACCGCCGCCTGGGCGTTGTCGGAGTCGATCAGCACCGCCAGGTTGGGGGCATCGCGGCTCATCGGCCGCCGCCCCCGGCCCGCCAGCTGAGCTCCAGCAGTTGCAGGGGGTGCAGCACCGGCTGGGGGTGGCCACCGTCCTCCAGGTGGCGGCGGATCTGCAGCGTGCAGCCGATGTTGGCGCTGGCCACCAGCGCCGCTCCAGTGCCGCTGAGGTCGGCCGCCTTGATCTGGCCCAGTTCGGCGGCCACCTCGGGCTGCACCAGGTTGTAGATGCCGGCGCTGCCGCAGCACACGCCCGCCTCGGTGGCCTCGCGCAGCAGCAGGTGGGGGATGCGGCGCAGCAGGGCGCGCGGCTCGGCGCTGATGCCCTGGCCGTGGAGCATGTGGCAGGCGTCGTGATACGCCACCGCCAGCGGTCGCTCGGCACTGGCCGGACTGCCGTCGGCATGGGGCAGGGGCGCCAGGGCGGCGGTGAAGGCCTCGCTCAGGCCCAGGCGCTGCAGGAACTGGTGCACATCCAGCACCCGGGCGGCGAAGGCACTGCCCCGCTCGGCCCAGACGGGATCGGCGGCCAGGATGGCGTCGTAGTGCTTGAGGGTGTGGCCGCAGCCGGAGGCCGCCACCAGCACCGCATCGAGCGGCTCCTCTCCGGCAGGTCGCCCCGGCCCCACCACGGCCGCGAAGCTGTCGATCACCGCCGCCGCCAGCTGGCGCGTCTGGTCCAGTTCGCCCTGGTGATGGGTCACGGCCCCGCAGCAGCCCTGCTGGGGCGGGATCACCACCTCCACGCCGTTGGCGCTGAGCACCGCCACCGCCGCCGCGTTCACCTGGGGGTCGAACAGCCGCTGCACGCAGCCCAGCAGCAACCCCACCCGGGCCCGCTTGTTGCCCTGTGCGGGCACCACCACCGGGAAGCGATCGCGGAAGGCCTCGGAGGCAAGCGGCGGCAGCAGCCGCTCCATCGCCTCGAGCTGGGGACCGAACAGCCGGGTGAGGCCGCTGCGGCGGGCCAGGTCCTGCAGCGGTGTGCCGGCATAGGCCCGTAGGGGGGAGAGCAGGGCCCGCAGCCGCTGCGGATAGGGCAGCAGGGCAAACAGGAGGCGGCGGAAGGCCCGCTGGGCCGGCGTGCGCAGTTCGGGGGCGTTCAGCTGGGGCCGGGTGGCCTCGATCAACTGGTCGTAGCGCACCCCAGAAGGGCAGGCCGTGACGCAGGCGAAGCAGCCCAGGCAGGTCTCGAAGTGGCCGGCGACGGTGGCGTCGAGTGTGAGTTCACCGGCCGCGATCGCCTTGAGGGCGTGGATGCGGCCCCGTGGTGAATCCATCTCCGTGCCCAGCACCCGGTAGCTGGCGCAGGTGGGCAGGCAGAAGCCGCAGTGCACGCAGGGGTCGGTGGCCGAGGGGGCCGCTACGGCGGTGGGGGTGGCTGCGGAACCGGAAGCGCTCATGGCGGCCAGTCTGGCGCCGCAACCCGGTGCGGTGCCGTTCACCCCCCGAAGTGGCGGATCACCGCATCGGCGAAGCCGCTGCAGCTCACCGGTTCCACGGGCGGCTCCATCAGCCGGGCCAGGTCGTAGGTGACCTCCCGGTTGGCGATGGCGGCACTCAGGCCGGCGGTGATCAGGTCGGCTGCTTCCTGCCAGCCCATGTATTCGAGCATCATCACGCCGCTGAGGATCACCGAGCCCGGGTTGATCCGATCCAGACCGGCGTGCTTCGGGGCCGTGCCGTGGGTGGCCTCGAAGATGGCGGCGCTGTCGCCGATGTTGGCGCCGGGGGCCATGCCCAGGCCGCCCACCACCGCCGCGGCGGCATCGCTCACATAGTCGCCGTTGAGGTTGAGGGTGGCCAGCACCGAATACTCCTGGGGCCGGGTCTGGATCTGCTGGAAGATGCTGTCGGCGATGCGGTCGTCGACCATCACCATCGCCTTCCACTGGCCGTTGCCGTGGCTGGCGCCGATGGCATCGAGCACCCCCTGCACCTCGGCGCAGATCGCCTCCTTCTTCTCCGGCGTGAGCGCGTCGTAGCCGGGATCCACCATGCGGGCGTTGGCCTCCACACTCAGGCCGGGGTTGCGGTCGGCGTTATCGAGGATCCAGCTCTCCCGCTCGGTGACGCACACGTCGCGGAACTCGGTGGTGGCCAGTTCATAGCCCCAGTCGCGGAAGGCCCCTTCCGTGAACTTCATGATGTTGCCCTTGTGCACCAGGGTGACGTGGCGCTTGTCGCCTTCCAGCTTCAGGGCGTGCTGAATGGCCTTGCGGATGTGGCGCTGGCTGCCGTGCTTGCTCACCGGCTTGATGCCGATGCCGGAGCCGGCGGGGATCTGGCGGTTGCCCAGCTTGCCGTTGGCCGGGATCACCACCTCGTTGAGGTGTTTGATCAGATCGAGGCACACCGGATCGCTGGCCTCCCACTCGATCCCCATGTAGATGTCCTCGGTGTTCTCGCGATACACGATCACGTCGAGGTCCTGGGGGCGCTTGTGGGGGCTGGGGGTGCCTTCGTAGTAGCGGCAGGGCCGCACGCAGCAGTACAGATCGAAGATCTGGCGCAGGGCCACGTTCAGCGAGCGGATGCCGCCGCCGATCGGCGTGGTGAGCGGGCCTTTGATGGCCACGCCGTAGGTGCGGATGGCGGTGAGGGTGTCCTCGGGCAGGTACTGGTAGGTGCCGTAGAGGTCGCAGGCCTCATCGCCGGCGTACACCTTGAACCATTCGATCCGGCGTTCGCCGCCGTAGGCCTTGGCCACCGCTGCGTCCAGCACTTTCTGGGTGGCGGGCCAGATGTCCACGCCGGTGCCATCGCCGCGGATGAAGGGAATGATCGGATCGTTGGGCACCACCGGCTGGCCGTTCTCGAAGCGGATCGCCGTGCCCGTGCTGGGGGGCGTGAGCTTGGCGTAGGGCGCGGTGCTGGTAGCCATTCGTGCGGCAGAAGCGGTGCGGCGAGCCTAGGTTTCAGTGATCTGCGGTTCTGCTCAGGGGAAACGGCATGAACGCTGCCGACCAGGCCCGGAATCTGGAATGGGCCCAGGCGATTGCCTCGGTGGCCGCCCTGTTCCGCAACCACTTCCCGGCGGCGCGCGCCAATCTCACTCCCTGGCGCGACGACCCGCTCACCCGGGCCTGGGCCGAGGCCGAGAGCGTGGATCTCTCCTTTCACTTCCCCGGCTGGAACCCCCGCAACCAGTGCCGCTCGGTGCTGCTGCAGCTGCGCCTCGACGCGGCGCCCGCCAGCGGCCGGCCGCGGCTGCTGGGGGTGGTGGTGCGCGGGCTCACCTATGAATCGGAGCGCTGGCGGCTGGCCACGGTGGGCGACTGGCAGCCCAGCGGCAGCCACCTGCCCGATCCGGTGGTTGTGCTCAAGCTCCAGAGCTTCTGCCGTGACCTGTTCGACCTCTTCAATGGCGCTGGTGCTGATGCCGCCGCGGCCTGAAGGGCAGCGGGTACTTCTTTTGACCAGAGCAACCGCACGTCACCAGAGCAACCGCACCGGATAGCGATGAATCTGGGGGTCTGGGGTCACCAGGACCAGGCCGTTGTCGATGGCCTGACAGATCAACATCCGATCAAAAGGGTCGCGATGGTGATCGGGGAGCTTCGGAAGGTGGCGCAGAGCGTCCTCCTCCAGGGAAAGGGGGAGGACGCCATGGCGCTGCCGTTCCTTCCGCGCATAGCTGGCGGGGTCGTCCGGCAGGGGCAGCCTTCCGGCCAGTGCTTTCACCGTGAGCTCCCACTGGCTCACCACACTCAGATAGACAGGCACGGCCGGATCCACCACGGCTTCGCGGGCCGCTGTTGAGAGTTCATTCGGGGTGCGCACCATCCACAGGAAGGTGCAGGTGTCGAGCAGCAGCCCGGCGCCATCCCGCATGGGGCTCAAGGTGTCTGCCCTTCAAAGGCCGCCTGCAGGTCGGCGGGCAGTGGTTCGAAGAAAGCTGCTGGGATGGGCGTGCCGGCGTCGTCGGCCTGGCCCAGGGGGCGGGGTGCCGTGGGCAAGGGCGGTTGCGTGGGCCGCAGTTCGGCGATCGGACGGTTGCGGCGGGTGATCACCAGATGTTCCCCCTGCTCCACCCGGTCGAGCAGGGCCGAAAACTGGGCCTTGGCCTGTTGGGCGCTGACCGGGCCGGTGCAGCTCGCTGGCCGTGGGTGCTCGTGCGCCATCGCCCATTCCTGAACAGCTGATTTTCTGACCAGCTAACAGGCTAGGTACCTGACCTGTGCCCTGTTGTCCGCGGCGTAATCCTTCGCAACCTTGACGGCGCTGGGGCGAAGAACGCACCTAACTTGGCCTCTCGCTCCCGTTGCGCCCTCGCCTGGCCATGCCCGTCGCCCTCGCTTCCCAGTTGCGTGAAGGCACCAAGAAGTCGCACACGATGGCCGAGAACACCGGCTTCGTGAGCTGCTTCCTCAAGGGCGTGGTGGACAAGGCCAGCTACCGCACCCTGGTGGCCGATCTCTACTTCGTGTATGACGCGATGGAGCAGGAGATCGGCAGGCTGCGGGCCGCCGGCCATCCGGTGGTGGGCCCGGTGGGCTTTCCTGAACTGAACCGGCGCGAGAGCCTGGAGCAGGATCTCGCCTTCTACTTCGGCGATGGCTGGCGCAACAGCGTGAAGGCCACCCCGGCGGCGCAGGAGTACGTGGCCCGCCTCCACCAGGTGGCGGCTGAGGCTCCCGAGCTGCTGGTGGGCCACCACTACACCCGCTACATCGGCGACCTCTCCGGCGGCCAGATCCTCAAGGCCATCGCCCAGAAGGCGATGAATCTCGGCGAACACGACGGCCTGCGCTTCTACGAGTTCGACGCCATCCCCGACGAGAAGGGCTTCAAGACCAACTACCGCGCCACCCTCGATAACCTGCCGATCGACCAGGCCATGGCCGATCGCATCGTGGAGGAGGCCAACCACGCCTTCCACCTCAACATGAAGATGTTCCAGGAGCTGGAAGGCAACCTGATCGCCGCCATCGGCAAGGTGCTGTTCGGCTTCCTCACCCGCCGCCAGCGCTCCGGCAGCACGGAGGTGGTGGCGGCCTGAGCCAGCCAGGGGGCTGACCGGCGGCACGGGTTACGCCAGAGTCGGCCCGATCCCCGTTGCGCGCGCCCTTGCGTTCCCTCCGCTTTCTGGTGCCGGGCACCAGCGGTCGCTACCGCTGTGGTGGCCTGCTGGTGGAGCAGCAGACCGCCCGGTTGCTGAGCGAGCTGGTGCCCACCGAGCTGGTCACCTACCGGCAGCGGGAGCCGGGTCTGCCCTTTCTGGCCGATCTGCTCAAGGCGGAGCCGCCTGGAAGCGCCACCGCCGATCAGGTGCTGTGGATCGTGAGCTGGGGCTTCGATGTGCCCCGCCAGCTGCGGGCTCTGCGGGGGCGGCCGGTGGCCTACCACGCCCACAGCAGCGGCTATGGCTTCCGGCTGCCGCCAGGGGTGCCGGTGCTGGCGGTGAGCCGCAACACGCTCGGCTACCTGGGCCAGTGGGCCAGCCGCAATCCGTTGTTCCTGGTGCCCAATGCCCTGGAGGTGCGCTGGCTGGCCCGGGGCGACCGGCCCCACAATCTGGGCGCTGAGCCGGCCTACGGCGGCCGCACGATCGATGTGCTGGTGCAGAAGCGCAAGTGCAGTGCCTACGTGCTGGAGAGGGTGGTGCCCGCCCTGCGGGCCCGCGGCCTGGCGGTGGTGGTGCAGGACGGCTGGGTGGACGACCTGGTGGACCTGTTCAACAGTGCCAGGGTGGTGCTCTACGACTCGGCTGATCACTGGCGCTGCAGCGGCGTGAGCGAGGGTTTCGGCCTGCCGCCGCTGGAGGCCCTGGCCTGCGGTTGCGTGCTGTTCAGCAGCTTCAACCACGCCCTGGCCGACACCCTGGACCCCGGCGTCACCGCCCACCAGATCGGCGCCGGTACCCTGGCCGCCGATGTGGAGAGGATCGCCGCGGCGGTCGCCGATCCGGGCCCCTGGCTGCCGTCACCACGCCGGCTGGAGGCGCTGCTGGAGGACTTCAGCGAGCCGCGGCTGCGGGAGCGCTGGCGTCAGGCGCTGGAGGCCATCAACGCCCACCTCGATCGCCTCCAGGCAGGGGAGGCTCCCCTGCGGGCGCCGTCGCTGCTGGAGCTGCGGGCCCGGCGCTGGCGGCAACGCTTGAGCAAGCGCCTGCCCGCGGGTCTGGCCCGCCACCTTGCCTAGGGTCGAGCCCATGAGTGCATTCCTTGCCGGCCTCAACGACGCCCAGCGCCGGGCGGTGGACCACCACACCGGGCCCCTGCTGGTGGTGGCCGGGGCCGGCAGCGGCAAGACCCGGGCGCTCACCCACCGCATTGCCCACCTGGTGGGCCACCACGGCGTGGATCCGGCCGAGCTGCTGGCGGTGACCTTCACCAACAAGGCCGCCCGCGAGATGAAGGAGCGGCTGGAGCTGCTGCTGGCCCAGAAGCTGGCCCAGAGCCAGTTCGGCCAACCCTGGAGCACCCTGCCGGCGATGGAGCAGCGCCAGCTGCGCTCGCGCATCTACCGCGAGGTGATCAAGGACCTCTGGATCGGCACCTTCCACGCCCTGTTCGCCCGGTTGCTGCGCTTCGACATCGACAAGTTCAAAGACCCCGAGGGCCTGAGCTGGACGCGCCAGTTCTCGATCTACGACGAGGGGGATGCCCAGAGCCTGGTGAAAGAGATCGTGACCCAGGAGCTGGGTCTCGATCCCAAGCGCTTCGAGCCCAAGAAGGTGCGCTGGGCGATCAGCAACGCCAAGAACCAGGGCTGGCTGCCGGATCAGCTGGAAGCGAAGGCGGAGGGAATGCGCGGCCGCAAGGAGGCGGAGGCCTACCGGCTCTACCGCCGTGCCCTGGCCGCCAACAACGCCCTCGACTTCGACGACCTGCTGTTGCTGCCGGTGCAGCTGCTGCGCCAGCACGAGCAGGTGCGCCACTACTGGCACCGGCGTTTCCGTCACGTGCTGGTGGACGAATACCAGGACACCAACCGCACCCAGTACGACCTGATCAAGCTGCTGGTCACCGACGGCCGCGACCCCGAAGCCTTCGACGACTGGAACGGTCGCTCGGTGTTCGTGGTGGGCGACGCCGACCAGAGCATCTACAGCTTCCGCGCCGCCGACTTCACGATCCTGATGGGCTTCCAGGACGACTTCGGCGATGGTGCTCCCGATGAGGCCACCCGCACGATGGTGAAGCTGGAGGAGAACTACCGCTCCACCGCCACGATCCTGGAGGCGGCCAACGCCCTGATCGCACACAACAGCGAGCGGATCGACAAGGTGTTGCGGCCCACCCGCGGTGAAGGGGAGCCGATCACCCTCACCCGCTGCGACGACGAGATCGCCGAGGCCGAGGCGGTGGTGCACCGCATGCGCATGCTCGACGCCGCCCACGATGAGCTGCGCTGGGGCGACATGGCTGTGCTGTATCGCACCAATGCCCAGTCGCGGGCGATGGAGGAGTCGCTGGTGCGCTGGGGCATCCCCTACATCGTGGTGGGCGGCCTGCGCTTCTACGACCGGCGCGAGATCAAGGACGTGCTCGCCTACCTCAAGCTGCTGGTGAACCCGGCCGACACGGTGAGCCTGCTGCGGGTGCTGAACGTGCCCAAACGCGGCATCGGCAAGACCACGATCGAGCGCCTCACCGATGCCGCGGGCCAGCTCGGCATTCCCCTCTGGGATGTGGTGAGCGACGCTGAGGCGGTGCGCTCGCTGGGGGGGCGTTCGGCGAAGGGCCTGCTGCAGTTCTGTGAACTGGTTAACGACCTGCAGCGCTCGGCCCAGGATGCGCCCCCCTCGCAGCTGGTGCAGAAGGTGATGGAGCAGAGCGGCTATCTGGCGGAGCTGATCGCCACCGGCACCGATGAGGCGGAAGACCGGCGCCGCAACCTCAACGAGCTGGTGAACGCCGCCCTGCAGTACCAGGAGGAAAACGAGGAGGGTTCGCTCGAAGATTTCCTGGCTTCGGCGGCCCTGGCCAGTGACGCCGATTCCAAGGACACCGAGCAGGACCGGGTGACGCTGATGACCCTGCACGCCAGCAAGGGCCTGGAGTTTCCGGTGGTGTTTCTGGTGGGCATGGAGCAGGGACTGTTCCCCAGTTACCGCTCCCTCGACGATCCGGCCTCCCTCGAGGAAGAACGGCGGCTCTGCTACGTGGGGATCACCCGCGCCAAGGAGCGGCTGTTTCTCTCCCATGCCAGTGAGCGGCGCCTTTGGGGTGGCATGCGCGAGCCGGCCGTGCCCTCGGTGTTTCTCTCCGAGCTGCCCGAGGAGCTGGTGCAGGGCGACATCCCCCGCAGCGGCGGCGCAGCGATCCGGCGTGAGCAGCGGCTTGATCGCCTCACCCGCGTGGATCGCGAGGAGAGCCGGCGGGTGGCTGGTGGCGGCGAGGCTGGTGCAGCGGCCAACGCAGTGCGGCGGCGCGGCTCGGCCCAGCCCGGCCGCAACTGGGCGGTGGGTGACCACCTGCGCCATGCCGCCTTCGGGGAGGGCCGGGTGACCCACCTGTTCGGCAGCGGCGAGAAGATCTCCCTGGCCGTGAAGTTCGAGGGGATGGGGCCGAAGATCCTCGATCCCCGCCTGGCGCCGATCGAGCCGCTCGGCGATCCGTCCTGAGTTCAAGCGTGGACGTTCCCGGCATTCCCTCCCCCCTGCCGGCCGTGCTCCAGGCGGTGGCCCGCGAGCAGCGCCTGGCCCTGGTGGGCGGTGCCGTGCGCGACCTCCTCTTGCATCGGGTGCACAACGACCCCTGGCGGGGGGTGCCCGATCTGGACCTGGTAGTGGAGGGCCGCGCCAGCGATCTCGTGGGGCGGCTGGAGCGGGCCCTCGCCCCCGGGGCCCTGCGGGCTGCCCAGGAACACGGCGCCTACGGCACGGTGGAGCTGGAGCTGGTGATCGAAGGGCAGCCCGTGCTGCTGGATGTGGCCTCCGCCCGCGCCGAGACCTACCCCCAGCCGGCGGAAAACCCGCTGGTGAGCCTCGGTGCCCTCAGCGACGACCTGGCCCGCCGCGACTTCAGCATCAACGCCATGGCCCTGGATCTGGCCAATGGTGAGCTGCTCGATCCCCATGGCGGCCAGGGGGATCTGCAACGGCGCCAGCTGCGCCTGCTCCATGCCGGCAGCCTGCGCGATGACCCCACCCGGCTGGTGCGCGGAGCGCGCTATGCGGCCCGGCTGGGCTTTGCGCTGGAGCCGGCCAGTGCCGAGCAGGCCCGCGCCACCCTGGCGGCCTGGCCCTGGTGCTGGCGGCCGGGGGATCCGCCGGGCCTGGCGCCGGCAGCCCTGGGCACCCGCCTGCGCATGGAGCTGGAGCTGCTGCTGGAGCGGGAGCCCTGGCCAGCGGCCCTGGCGGCCTTGCAGCGCTGGGGTGGGTTGGCGCTGCTGGATGGCCAGCTGCAGGACGATCGGCACTGGCGGCGGCGGCTGTGGTGGGCCCAGCGCTGGGGCCTGCCGCCACTGGCGGCGCTGGTGGCCGGTGCGGCCGATCCCCTGGCCCTGGCGGAGCGGCTGCAGCTGCCGCACCGTCAGCACCGGCTGCTGGCCCAGCTGCTGGAGCTGCGCCGCCGCCTGGCCCGGGCCCACCCCCGCCCCGCTGGCGTCGCCGGCTGGTGCGCCCTGCTGGAGGCGCCAGGTCTGTCGGCTGAGGCGGTGGCCCTGGCCCTGGCCCTGGCGGAGGGGCCGCGGCGGCCCCTGCTGCGCTGGCTGCTGCGCTGGCGTTCCCTGCGGCCGGCCTGCAGCGCCGAGCAGCTGTTGGCGGCCGGCTGGCGGCCCGGGCCTGAACTGGGGGCCGAATTGCGCCGCCTACGCTCCATCCGGCTGGCTGAGGAGCGCTGCTGATGGCAAAGCGGGCAGTGGTGGTGGCGGTGCCGGCGCGGCTGGCCTCGTCGCGGTTGCCGGGCAAGGTGATGGCCGACATCGGCGGCCGGCCGATGCTGCGCCATGTGCTGGAGCGTTGTCGCCGGGCCGATGGGGTGGCAGCGGTGCTGGCCTGCAGTGACAGTGCTGAGGTGCTGGAGGCTGTACGCGACTGGGGCTTTGCCGGCCTGGCCACCGCTGAGGCCTGCAGCAGCGGCAGTGAGCGGCTGGCTTCGGTGTTGGACCAGCTGGTGGCGGCCGGCGGTGCGGCGCCAGAGCGCACGCTGGTGATCAACGTGCAGAGCGACCAGCCCCTGCTGGATCCGGCGATCGTGGAGGCGATGGTGGCCCGCGCGGCGGATTCGGGGGGCTCCTGGCTGCCGGTGATCACGCCCGTATATCCGCTGCTGGCGGAGAAGATTCACGACCCCAACGTGGTGAAGGTGCTGCGGGCCGGCGATGGCCGGGCGATCACCTTCTCCCGCAGCGCCCTGCCCCACGTGCGCGACCTGCCCCCGGAGCAGTGGCCCAGCCGCACCACCCACTGGGGCCACGTGGGCATCTACGGCTACCGGGCCGATGTGCTGGCCGGCTGGAGGGGGCTGCCGCCCTCGCCGCTGGAGGAGCTGGAGAAGCTGGAGCAGCTGCGCCTGATCGAGGCCGGGATTCCGATCGCCACTTTCGCGGTGGAGGCGGACTGTTTTTCTGTGGATACCCCGGAGCAGCTGGAGCAGGCGCGCCAGCTGGCGGCATGCCAGGCCGGCTGAGCGGATCAGCCGTTGCCCTCGCGCCAGCCGTTGTGGTGCAGCTCCCGCAGCAGGCCCTGACTGGCCAGCAGGGCCTCGGTGAGCTCCCGCAGGGCCCCATCGCCGCCGCGGCTGCGCAGCACCCAGTCGGCCTGGCGGCGCAGGCCCCGGGCCCCATTGGCCGGGCTCACCAGCAGGCCGGTGACGGGCCGCACGGCCAGGTCGTTGAGGTCGTCGCCGAGAAAGGCGGTGGCCTCCCTGGCCATGCCCAGTTCGCCGTGCAGCTGGGCCAGGCCGGCCTGCTTGTCGCCCACGCCCGTGCGGCAGTGTTCGATGCCCAGGTGGCGGGCCCGCTGCTCGATTGCGCCGCTGCGGCCGCCGCTGAGCAGGGCCACGGCGATGCCGGCGCGCTGCAGCATGCGCACCGCCAGGCCGTCGCGCACATCGAAGCGCTTCACCACCCGGCCCTCCTCGTCGTAGTGGAGGCCGCCGTCGGTGAGCACCCCATCCACGTCGCACACCAGCAGGCGAATGGCGCGCAGGCGGGGCCGCAGCATCTGGCCTCGCAGGTGCGAGCGCAGATGCAGACCGCTCAGGCTTGCCATCTCAGGCCCCCCTCACAGCGTGCTCATCGCCATGCCGCCTTCCACGGCCTCCCGGATCGCCAGTAGCTGCACCAGCAGCGCCTCCAGCCGGTGCAGCGGCACCATGTTCGGCCCGTCGCTCAGGGCGTTCTCGGGGTCGGGGTGCACCTCCATGAACAGCCCGTCCACGCCCACCGCCACCGCGCCGCGGGCCAGGGGCGCCACGAACTCCCGCTGCCCGCCTGAGCTGCTGCCCCGACCCCCCGGTTGCTGCACCGCATGGGTGGCATCGAAGATCACCGGGCAGCCCAGGGCCTGCAGCTGGGGCAGGCTGCGGTAGTCCACCACCAGCGTGTTGTATCCGAAGCTGCTGCCCCGCTCCGTGAGCCACAGCCGGCCACTGCTCGCCTCCAGGCCGCATTCGGCCAGCTTGCCCACCACCTGGGCCATGTCCCACGGCGCCAGGAACTGGCCCTTTTTCACATTCACCACCTTGGCGCTGCCGGCCACCGCCCGGGCCGCCGCCTCCAGCAGGTCGGTCTGGCGGCAGAGGAAGGCAGGGATCTGCAGCACGTCCACCGCCTGGGCGGCAGCGGCGGCCTGGTGGCTCTCGTGGATGTCGGTGAGCACCTTCACCCCGAAGCGCTCGCCCACCTCCGCCAGGATCGCCAGACCCTCCTGGGGGCCAGGCCCGCGGAACGACTTGCCGGAGCTGCGGTTGGCCTTGTCGAAGCTGGCCTTGAACACGTACTCCACCCCCAGCCGCCGGCACAGGTCGCTCACCTGCTCGGCCACCTGCAGCACCAGGTCGCGGTTCTCGATCACGCACGGGCCGGCGATCAGGCGCAGGGGGGAGGTCATCGGATTGACAGTGGAAAAGAAGGAATCAGGAGACGGGAAAACAGGCAAGACGCGAAAAAACAGGCAAAGACAGTTGGACCCTGTGGCTGAGATGGCGCCTAGGGGCCGCTGCGGCTGAAGCCAGCCTGGACCAGGTCGTGGAGCCGCAGCAGGCCGGTCACCCGGCCGGGCTGGTCGGCCTCCACCACCGGCAGCACCGAGATCGCCTTGCGGGGGTTGCGCTCCATTAGCTCCAGGGCCGTCGCCGCCAGCTCATCGGCGGTGACGGTGATCGGATCAGCCGTAGCCATCTGGCCGGCGGTCACCTGGCCCCAGGCCCCAGGATCGTGCCGTTGCAGGGTGCGGCGCAGGTCGCCATCGGTGATCAGACCCGCCAGTCGGGTGGGCTCGCCCGGGGCATGCACCCAGCTGGCGCCCAGGCTGCCGCGGCTGCTGCTGCCCAGGGTGAGGTGCGCGATCACCGCCGGCAGCGGGGCATCAGGCGCCAGGGGGGTGACCTCGCTGGCCGGCACCATCACATCCGCCACGGTGAGCGAGAGCTGGCGGCCCAGGGAGCCCGCCGGGTGGTTGATGGCGAAATCCTCCGGCGAGATGCCGGCCCGCTCCATCCACACTGCCGCCAGGGCATCGCCGATTGCCATCGCCACCGCCGTGCTGGCCGTCGGCGCCAGGTTCAGCGGGCAGACCTCCCGGTCCACCGAGCCGTCGAGCACCACGTCGCAGCCCCGGGCCAGGCTCGAGTCGATCCGCCCCACCAGGGCAATCCGCGCCGTTCCCCGCCGCTTCAGGTGGGGAAGGATTGCCAGCAGCTCCTCGGTTTCGCCGCTGTTGGAGAGCAGCAGGGCCACATCGTCGGCATGGACAATCCCCAGATCTCCATGCAGGGCATCCACGGGGTTGAGGAACACCGCCGTCAGCCCGATCGAGGAAAAGGTGGCGGCGATCTTGCGGGCCACGATGCCGCTCTTCCCCACCCCGGTGATCACCAGCTTGGCCCGCCGCTGCCGGCAGGCCTCCAGCTGGCGCAGGGCCAGTTCCACCTGGCCGGCATCCAGCCGCTGGGCGGCGGCGGCGATTGCGGCCGCCTCTTCCTCCAGGCAGCGGGTGAGGGCGGACAAGGAAGCCTGCAGGGTGGGCGCCATCCTCTCAGGTCTGCCCCGAGGCCTCTGATGTCTGCCCCGGGGCCGTTACCTCACCGAGCAGCCTGGCCTCCCTGAAGCCGTGCTGGGCCAGCTGTTCCAGCGCGGTCTCTGCCGCCGTGGCGGGGATCGCCGCCAGCAGGGGGCCGCAGGTCTGGGGGTCGATCAGCAGACCATGCAGGGCGGCGCTGGCGGGGCCTTGGAGCACCACCGGACCCGCCAGCAGGGCGAGGGCCCGGGCGTTGGCTGGGGCCAGGCTGCTGGCCCGGCCCCGCTCCAGCAGGTCCAGCGCCCCCGGCAGGGCCGCCACGGCGCCGCCATCGAGTCGCACCGTGAGCTGGGCGGGGCTGGCGGCCAGCATCTCGCCGAGGTGGCCCAGCAGGCCGAAGCCGGTGATGTCGGTGCAGGCGCTGCAGCCCAGCTCCTGCAGCAGGGGGACCAGGGGCGCCTGGCTCTGCTGCATCTGCTCCAGGGCGGCGTCAATCCACGCTGCCCTGGCGTCTCCGGCCATGGCAGCGGCGAACAGCACGCCAGTGCCGAGCGGCCGGGTGAGGATCAGGGCCTGTCCGGCCCGCAGGGGGCCCTTCGGCCAGTGGCGAGCCGGCGCCACGCTGCCGTTCACGCTCAGGCTGAGGGCCAGGCCGGCGCCGTCGCGGGCCTCCAGGGTGTGGCCCCCCACCAGCTCAGCCCCCAGGGGGTCGAGCACCGAGCGGATGCCGGCCAGGGTGTGGGCCAGGGCCTGCTGCTGGATCGCCGCCGCCGCTTCCGGCAGGGTGACCACGGCCTGGGCGCTGACCATCCGGGCGCCACTGGCCCAGAGGTCGCTGCAGGCGTGCAGGGTGGTGAGCCGGGCGTTCAGCCAGGGGTCATCCACCAGGGCAGGAAAGCCGTCCACGCTCTGCAGCAGCAGCTCGCCGCCCTCGAGCTGGCCCAGTACGGCGGCGTCCTCGGCCTTCCCCCCCAGCCCCGCCTGGCGCAGGCCCGCCTCCAGGGTGCCTGGGGCCAGCTTGGCCGCGCAGCCCCGGCAGGCCATCGGTTCACCCGTGCCCAGGGTCTGCCTGCCGTCCATGGCCCCGGCCTGCTGGAAGCGGGCCATGAAGCGGCGGTCGATGTGCTGTTTCCAGCGCCACAGCAGCGGGCTCGGCCCCAGGGCCAGGGGCCCCCACAGGGCGATCGCCGCCGGTGCTTCGCCGCGGCTGAGGTCGGCCAGCAACTGCAGGGCCCGGTGCTGGGGACGCCATGCCCGCAGCCGCCGGGGGGGCTCTCCGGCCGCCAGGCAGCGGGCCAGGTTGGCCGCCAGGGTGGGGGCCGCCCGCACCGCCCACACCCCCGAGGGCGGCCGCGGCGCGGCGCCCAGCACTCCGCAATCGCCCACGGCGAAGATGCGCGGCTGCCCCTCCACCTGCAGGCAGGCCGTGGTGCGTATTCGGCCGTCGCCATCGCAGGGGAGGCCGGCCTCCGCCAGCCAGGCCGGCGCCCGGCTGCCCGTGCAGGCCAGCTCGGCCGGCCGATCAGCCGCCACGCGCCGCCGCACCGCCACGCCGGCCTGGCGCAGCAGGCGCTCGCCCAGGGGCCGGGCGGCGGTGGGCTGCAGGTGCAGCTGGTCGCCCCGCAGCAGCAGCTCCAGGGCCTGGTCGGGCTGGCGGCCGCGCAGGGCCAGGGCCAGCTCCACCGCCGCCGCGCCGCCGCCGCGGATGCGCAGCGGCTGGCCACCCGCCGGGTGCTGCAGGAGCCAGTGCAGGAAGGGCTCCAGCGGTTTCACGCCGATCCGGCAGCCGTCCAGGTTGCTGGTGGTGGCGCCCAGATCAAGGCTGAGCCAGTCCCAGACGAGGGGTGGGCGGTCGGCGAGCAGAAGCTGGCGGCCCGCCAGCTCGAGCCCGCTGATCTCGGCGATCACCAGGGTCACATCCACGGCGGCGCACAGCCGGCGCAGGTCGATGCTGCACTCCTCCAGGGTGTACACGCCCGCCACAAGGCCGGGAAGCATGCCGGAGTAGAGGGCCGTGCTGGCCCGGTTCACCAGGGTGATCGCGCCGGGTGGCCGCTGGCCGCGCATCAGCCAGCGCAGCAGCAGCAGGGCGTGGGTGTGGCCGCCGCCCGCCAGCAGCAGCTGCTGGGCCGGCGGCCTTGGGGAGGTCATCGACGGCGTCAGGGCACTCGGCTCAGAAGGGCAGGGGCAGGAAGGCCTTGGCGGCCAGCGGCGCCAGGAACTGGAGCACGCCCAGGGCCCCGCCCAAGGCGGCCGAGCCCATGCCATTGCCGCCACCGTCCCGTTTGGCTTCGGGGGCGGCCACCTGCTTGGCTGCTTCGCGCAACTGGCGGGCCTCGGCCTCCTCGCCGCGGGCCGCATACAGCGAGGCCGCGTAGTCGAAGTCGCTGGCCGCCAGCTGGCGCTGGCCCAGCTCGCTGCGGGTGATGGCCCGGGCCAGCCAGCTCACCGCCGCGGCCGGCTCGCGCCGGATCGCCTCGCTGAACCACTGCTCGGCCTCGGGCATCCGCCCCTGACGGGCCGCTTCCACGCCGGCGTTGTGCAGCTCCCCGAAACTGAGCAGGTTGGGGTCCAGACCACGGGCTCCCTGCCAGTGGGCTCGGCTGAGGGCGCCGCCGTCCAGCAGCGCCCCGCCCAGGTCGGCCTGGCGCAGATCGGTGCCCTCCAGCCGGGCACCGCGCAGGTCGGCACCGCGCAGGGAAGCCCCGAGCAGGCTGGTGAAGCTGAGGTCGGCGCCGTTGAGCCGGGCGCCATCCAGCCGGGCCTGGCTGAGGTTGGCGCGCTGCAGCCGCGCGCCGCGCAGATCCACATCGGCCAGCTGGGCATGCACCAGGTCGGCGCCCGCCAGCTCGCAGTTGGGGCAGCGTCGCTGCTCCATCAGCTGCACCAGCTCCGTGCTGGCCAGGGCGGCCGGCGCGCCGGCGAGTGTGAGCGGGGCCAGGGCTGCCATGCCGGTCAGCCGCAGCCGCAGGCGGCCAAGAGAAGGGGCCTCTGGCGGAGACGGGGTCCGGCAGTGCGCTGTCATGGCCTGGATCCCTTTGCCTGCCTTATAGCGTCCCGGCGGCGGCGTTTCAGCTCGCGCAGGCCCTGCCGCCAGCGCTGCCGGCCCTGCCGCCCAGCCAAGGCGTACCGCCGCTGGCGATGGCAGGCCACCAGCTCGCTGAGCGGTGGGGCCAGCAGCGGATGCTGTGCACTGGCCCGGTTCGCCAGCTGCTCCAGGGTCTCCCCCGGTTCGGCCTCCAGCCCCAGCTGGGCCAGCAGCCGCAGCAGCCCGCGCAGGTCGCGCTCGTGGGGATCGCCGGGCCGCTGTCCCCGGCGCAGCAGCACCTGCCCAGACGCCAGGCCGGCGGCGATCCCGGCCAGGACCAGCCAGCCCAGGGCCCAGCGCTGCCTGCCCAGCAGCCTGTTGAGCAGCTCCTCCTGGCGTGCCTGGTCGAAGCCCAGCCACCAGCGGCTCCAGGCCATGTCCAGCCCCCACCACTGCCGTTGCAGCCAGCTCCAGGGGCCCGGGCCGGCGCGGCGCTGATCACCCGGACCCGCGCCATCCGCCGCGCTGCCGCCCCCCACCCAGCTGCTGGGGTCCAGTGCCAGCCAGCCCTGCCCGGGCAGCCACACCTCGCTCCAGGCATGGGCGTTGCTCTGCCGCAGTTCCAGATAGCTGGCCCCGCCCAGCGGCTCCACCCAGGTGCCGCCCAGATAGCCGCTCACCACGCGGCTGGGCACCCCGGCGGCGCGCATCAGGGCGCTGAAGGCACTGGCGTAGTGGCCGCAGAAGCCCACCCGTCGCTCGAACAGGAAGCGGTCCAGACCATCGGGCCCCGCCAGCACCCCTGGCTGGCGGTCGTAGCGGAACCCCTGCTCCAGGAACCAGGCTCGGGCGGCCTGCACCCGGGCCGCCGGGTCGGCCAGGGCGGCCCACTGGCGGCCCAGGGCCAGCAGCCGGGGATTGCGGTTGGCCGGCAGCACCAGCTCGCTCAGCCGCGGCGGCTGGCGCTGCCAGGCCGGGGGGGCGCCGGTCTCGAGCAGCCGGTAGCTGCGCCGCTCCAGGGCGGGCCGCAGCAGCCGCAGCTCGCCGTTGGCCTGGGGGCGCAGCTTGCCATCCTGGGGCTGGCCGCCACCGCTCCAGGGCACGGCCGTGAACCGGCTCGGCTCCACCAGCCACACCTGATCCCTCCCGGCCGCCGCTGCGGCTGGGGGGAGTGGGCGAGCCGGCTCCACCCGGCCGCTCTCCGCATCCGCCTCCCGCTGCCAGCGCTGGCCGTCGAAGTTGGGATGCACCAGCACCCGCCAGTAGCGCTGGGCCGGCGGCGGCGGCCGGTCGTCGCTGAAGGCCACCCGGGCGGCCGGACTGGTGTTGTCCACCAGGGTGGCGATCGAGCCGGGGTCGAGGCTGTCGCTCAGGCCCGTGCCGGCCCTGGCGCCGGGGCCGCCGGCGGCCGTACCGAAGGGGCCGATGCGGGGCAGCAGCAGGAACAGCACCAGGGCCACGGGCAGCGCCGCGGCCAGCAGCCGCAGGCTGCGCCGCAACAGCTGGGGCCAGGCCAGGGCGAGGTTGGTCTCCAGCTGCAGCAGCCCCGCCAGGCTGAGCAGGGCCGCCAGCAGCTGCAGCAGGCTGGGCAGCAGGTCGGCCTGCTGGGCCGCCAGCAGCCCGCAGATCACCAGCTGCAGCAGGGCCACGAGCCGGCGGCCGGCCCGGTCCCGGGCCTCCCGCAGCTTGAGGGCCGCCATCAGCCCCAGGGCCAGGGTGAAGGCGCCCAGCAGCCAGCCCGGGTCGAGGCCCAGGCAGCCCAGTCCGAGCACCGCCAGGGTGAGCCACTGCAGCCGCTTCGGGGGCAGGGGGGCGCTGGTCATCAGCGGCTCAGGGCCAGGGCCCGCAGGCAGCGCTCCCGGTGCTCCTTGCCCTGGCCGGGGGGGATGGGCTGATCGGGCAGGAGCAGTCCGAAGCGTTCACCGGCCTGGCTGCGCTGCCAGACCGCCGCACTGAGGTGTTCCAGGGCCTGCTCATGGGGCACCTGGGGGGCCAGGGTGAGCCAGGGGGGCTGGTGGCCCTCCGCCTGGAATAGCTTGGTGAGGCGGCCGCGGCCCTGGGCCAGGGCCTTCCAGGCCAGGCGGCTCTGGCTGTCCTCGGGGCGCTGGGGGCGCAGGTCGTGCCAGTGGTCGATGCCCTCCCCTCTGGCAGCCGCTGCGGGGCCACCGGGGGCCTGGGGCGGCGGACTGGGGGCCAGGGCGATCGGGCCGCGCCGCCGCGCCGGGATCACCAGCTGGGGCACGGGCGGCTGCCAGCGGCTCCAGCACACGAACAGCCCCAGGGGGGCCGTGCTGCGGATCAGCAGTGCTCCCGGGGTCTGGAATCCGCGCCGCCGGCAGTGCCACTCCAGCAGCAGCGGGTTGACGCCGGCGCACAGCCGCAGCGGCGGGCTGGGCGGGCCGTCCGCCAGCCGCAGCTCGATGCCCTCGCGCCAGCTGTCGCTGTGCAGCAGCAGGGGGTAGGCCAGCGCTGCGTCGGCGAAGCCGGGGGCGGGGGTTGCGCAGCGCAGCTCCAGCCCCTGCAGGTTGGCGTGGGTGAGGTGCATGGCCAGCAGCAGCAGCGCCAGCAGCAGAAAGCTCAGCAGCAGCGGGCCGTTGCGCTGGGTCTGGATGCCCACCACCTGCAGCAGCGCGGCACCGGCCAGCCACAGGCCCCCGAAGCGCGTCGGCAGGATGTAGAGGTTGCGCAGGTGCAGGCGCAGCGCCTCCCCTGTGTGCAGCCGGCCCAATCCCTCCGGCCACCGCCGCTCGCTATGGGAAGGCGTTTCGGCGGAGGGGGTTTCAGCGGATCGCATCCACCTGCTCCAGCAGGGCGCGGCTGAGCTGGCCGCTGGCGGCAGGATCGAGCCGGTGCTCGGCCACCGCCGGGAACACGGCCTGCACGTCATCCGGGGTCACGAACGCGCGCCCCTCCAGCAGGGCCCAGGCCCGGGCGGCCGCCAGCAGCCCCTGGGAGGCCCGGGGGGAGAGGGGCGCCCCGGGGGCCTGGGCGGTGCGGCTGGCGGCCACCAGGTCGAGCAGGTAGTCGAGCAGGGTGTCGCTGCAGTGCTGGCCGCGGCAGTGCTGCTGCAGGGCGAGCAGGTCGTCCGGCTGGCGGCCGGTGGCCAGCCCGGAGAGGGGCAGGGCCTGGCCCGCCAGCAGGGCCCGCTCCGCCGCCCGCTCCGGGAAGCCGAGGCTGAGGCGCATCAGGAAGCGGTCGAGCTGGGATTCCGGCAGGGGGGCGGTGCCCACCTGGTCGAGGCTGTTCTGGGTGGCGATCACCATGAACGGCCGGGGCAGGGGGTGGCTGGTGCCATCCACGCTCACCCGGCCACTGGCCATCGCCTCCAGCAGGGCGCTCTGGGTGCGGGGGCTGGCCCGGTTGATCTCGTCGGCCAGCAGCACCTGGGTGAACAGCGGCCCGGGCTGGAAGCGGAAGCTGCCGCTGGCCGGGTCGAGCACGTTGATGCCGGTGAGATCGGCCGGCAGCAGGTCGCTGGTGAAGCTCACCCGGCGGAAGTCCAGGGCGAAGCTGCGGGCCAGGGCCTCGGCCAGGGTGGTCTTGCCGGTGCCGGGCAGGTCCTCCAGCAGCAGGTGGCCGCCGGCCAGCAGGCAGCTCAGGGCCAGGCGCACGCTTGGCTCTTTGCCGAGCAGCACCCGGCCAATGGCCTCCACCTGGTCGTCGAGGCGTGTGTTCAACGGCGGCAGCGGGCTGGGCTGCCCCGATTGTGGCCCTGCCGCCGCCCTAGCGTTCGCCGATGGCCCGTGCCGATGCCACCCAGCGCCACGGCGGCAACCTGGCCGCGGCTGCGCGGCAGCTGGGGCGGCGGCCCGGCTCCCTGCTCGATGCCAGTGCCTCGCTGGTGCCCTTCGGGCCGCCCCTGGCGTTGCGGCTGGCCCTGGTGCGGGCGGTGGCCGGCTCGCCGCTGCGGGTCTACCCCGACCGCGACTGGCAGGACCTGCGGCGCTGCCTGGCGGAGCTGCATGGTCTGGCGCCCGCCTGGGTGCTGCCCGGCAACGGCGCCGCCGAGCTGTTCACCTGGGCCGCCCGCGACGCGGCGGCGGCTGGCGTCAGCCTGCTGCCGGCGCCGGGATTTGCCGACTACCAGCGTGCCCTCGCCTGCTGGGGCGGCGTCCACCGGTCCTGGGCCCTGCCCCTGGACTGGGACGGGGCCTTCCCCCAGCCCTTCCCCCAGCCCCCTGCCAGCGCTGGGGAGGCCGCGGTGCTCTGGATCACCAACCCCCACAACCCCACCGGCCAGCTCTGGAGCCGGGCCGCCCTGGAGCCCCTGCTGGCCCGCTTCGCCCTGGTGATCTGCGACGAGGCCTTCCTGCCGCTGGTGCCGGGCGGCGAGGCTCAGTCGCTGATCCCCCTGCTGGCCCAGCATCCCAACCTGGTGGTGATCCGCAGCCTCACCAAGTTGCTGGCGGTGGCCGGACTGCGGCTGGGCTATGCCCTCGGCAGCCCGGAGCGGCTGGAGCGCTGGGCGGGGTGGCGGGATCCCTGGCCCCTCAACGGTCTGGCCCTGGCGGCGGCGGAGGCGTTGCTGGCCCGGCCTGGCTGGCTGGCCAGCTGGACGGCGCGGGTGCAGCACTGGGTGGCCCGGGAAGGGCTCTGGCTGGGCGAGCAACTGGGGTGCTGGCCCCAGTTCAGGGTGCTGCCATCGGCCGCCAATTTTCTGCTGCTGCGCGGCGAGCAGGACCTTGGCTCCCTGGCCGGGGCCCTGGCCGATCGCCATGGCGTGCTGGTGCGGCAGTGCCAAACGTTTGCCGGGCTGGACGGCCGTTGGCTGCGGCTGGGGCTGCAGGATCGCCGCGGCAACCGGCGATTGCTGCGCGCCCTGGCCGCCGAGCTCCCCCCGGCCCCCTACACCAGCTCTGCCAGCAGATCGGCCAGCCGCTGATCGGCAGCGCGCTCCGCCAGCTGGGCCATGCCCTGGCGCATGGCCGCCAGCGGATCGGCCTCCCCCTGGACGCCCCGCAGGCGTGGGCCCAGCAGACGCCAGAGGGTGCGCTCCAGGGTGGGGCTCTGCGGCTCGTGCTGCTGCACGATCACGGCGGCGCCCAGGGCGGCGGCAGCTTCGGCGTTGGCGTCCTGGTGGCGGTCGGCCGCGGCCGGGTAGGGCACCAGGATCGCCGGCGTGCCGCACACCGCCAGCTCGCTGAGGGCCCCGGCGCCGGAGCGGCTGATGGCCAGGTCGCAGTGCTGCAGCAGGCCCGCCATGGTGTCGCAGAACGGCCGCTCCACCACCCCTTCAGGCAGGGGGCCGCCGCTCTCCGGGTCGTTGTGGCCGGTGAGGTGCACCACCCGCACGCCCGCCTCGCTCAGCCGGGGCAGCAGGGGCCGCAGCATGCGGTTGAGGCCCACGGCCCCCTGGCTGCCGCCCATCACCACCAGCAGGGGACCGTCGCCGGCGGGCAGCCAGTCGGGGGGTGAGGCGGCCTCCAGAAAGGCGTGGCGGACCGGGGTGCCGGTGAGCAGCGGCCGGCTGCCGGGCAGCCGTTCGGCAGCGGCCGGCAGCCCCACCGCCACCCGGCTGCACAGGCGACCCAGCAGGCGGGTGACGCGGCCCGGAACGGCATTGCTCTCGTGCAGCACCACCGGGATGCGGCTCCAGCGGGCCGCCAGGATCGCCGGGGCGGCGATGTAGCCGCCGCTGCTGAACACCACATCGATCCGCTCCCGGCGGATCAGGCGCCGCACGGTGCTGGTGGCGGCCAGCAGCCGCAGCAGGTTGAGCAGCTTGCGCAGACCCCGCCCCTGCAGCCCGCCGGCCTTCACCGTGTGCAGGGGGTACTGGCTGGGCACCAGGTCCCGCTCCAGCCGGTCCGGCACCCCCAGCCACTGGATCTGCCACTGGGGCGGCAGCGCCTCGGCCACCGCCAGGGCGGGAAACAGGTGCCCACCGGTGCCACTGGCGGCGATCAGGAGCCTGGGCATGGAAGGGGGCTGCGGGCGCGCCTAACTTAAAAGCCGTTCCCTCAGGCGCATGGGGCCCTTCCGCGTTCAACGCCCACGTCTCCGGTCCCGTCTCCGGTCCGCTCTCCATGCCACCCGCCGGCCCGCGGCCGGGCTGGCCATGGCCTTCGGCCTGATCACCGCGGCCAGCTGGCTGCCGCTGCGGGCAGCTCCCCCCACACCCCAGCTGCTGCAGTCGCTGGAGGCCGCCTTCAACGGCGAAGGGGAGCTGCAGTCCCTGTTGCAGTCGGGCCCGGGGCTGGATCCCGGCCTGGTGGAGCGTCAACGCCGGGTGCTGCGGACCCAGTTCCCCGATGCCCGCTGGCAGTTCACCCCTGGCCCGGCCCAGGGCGATGGCCGCTCCACCGTCACCGTGCAGGTGCGGGGCAGCCGTCAGGACGGACCCCTGCGCTTCCTCCTGCAGGCCGAGCAGCAGCTGGCCCTGGACAGCGACGGCCGCCGGATCACCAGCCAGACCGTGCTCCGGGAGCAGTCGATCCTGCGCAGCGGCGAGGCGGATCTGGCCGTGACCCTGCAGATCCCCGACGTGGTGCTCACGGGCCAGCGCTACGACGTGGACGTGCTGCTGGATGAGCCGCTGGAGGGCGCCATCCTGGCTGGCGGGATCGTGGAGCTCACCCCTGAGCAGGCCACCAGCCTGGAGAGCCCCAGCCTGCAGCTGGGAGCCCTGGGTGGCGGTGGCCTGTTCCGCACGGTGCAGGCCCCGCTCGCCCCGGGCAGCCAGACCTGGGCGGTGCTGCTGGTGCACCCGCAGGGGTTGCTGAGCGTGAGCAAGCGGGTGCGGGTGGTGGCCGACAAGGCCCAGCTGAGGCCCTGATCCGCGCTCAGCGCAGGTCGCCGGGCAGCAGATAGCCCTTGCCGCCGCGGTCGAGCCGCTCGAAATGCCGCTCCAGATAGGCATTGCGGCTCGCCTCCCGCCGGTCGAGCCGGCCGTCGGCGTTGCGGTCGAGCTGGTCGAAGAGCTGGCGCAGCCGCTGCTGGTAATGCTGCTCCTCGCTGGCCTGCGCCGGGGCGCCCCACACCAGAAGCAGGGCCGCCAGGGCCGCGGTCAGGGCTGGGATCGGTCTGGTCATGGCGTCAGGCTATGCAGCCTCTCCGGGTCCGTTATTGCCCAGTTCCAGGCAAGCTGTGACCAGATGTTTCCGGCGGAACCGATGGCGTCTGGCCAGCGCATCTGGGTGATCGATGACGATCCCGAACTGCGCAAGATGGTGGGCACCTACCTCACCGATCAGGGCTACGACGTGCGCTGCCTGGCCAACGGCGAGCAGCTGATCGCCCGCCTGGCCAGCCAGCGGCCCGACCTGGTGGTGCTCGACCTGATGATGCCCGGCGACGACGGCCTCACGATCCTGCGCCGCCTGCGCGACGGCGGCGACGATCTGCCGGTGGTGATGCTCACCGCCCGGGGGGATGCGGTGGACCGGATCATCGGCCTGGAGCAGGGCGCCGACGACTACCTGGCCAAGCCCTTCCTGCCCCGCGAACTGAGCGCCCGGATCGAGGCCGTGCTGCGCCGCCGGGTGGCCCTGCCCGCCGGCACGCCCCTGGCGGATGGGGAGCGGGTCGCCATCGGCGAGCAGGTGCTCGACCTGGCGGCCCGCACCCTGGAGCAGGGCGGGCAGATCACCGTGCTCACCTCGGGGGAATACGCCCTGCTGAGCGCTTTTGTGCAGCACCCCCACCGGCCCCTCTCGCGCGAGCGGCTGGTGGAGCTGGCCCGCGGACCCGAGTCGGCCACCGACAGCCGCAGCATGGACGTGCAGGTGTCGCGGTTGCGCAAGCTGGTGGAACCCGATCCCGGCCGTCCCCGCTACCTGCAGACGGTGTGGGGCTACGGCTATATGTTCGTGCCCGATGGCCAGCCTCGCAGCCGTTAAGTACGGCCTGGCCGGGCTGGGGGTGGCCCTGCTCAGCACGGCCCAGCTGCAGCTGCTGCTGGCCGAGCGCCTGCAGCGCGACCGCATCGCCCAGCAGGGCCCGGAGGTGCTGTTCCAGCTGCGGCTGGCGGAGCTGGCCCTCGACCGCCTGCCGCCCGGCAAGCTCGCCCGGCTGAGCGGCCTGCCGCTGCGGGTGGGGGACAGCCCTCCCACCACGGCCGAGGGGCAGCTGGAGGGCCAGGCCCGGCTGCTGCGCCAGCAGCTCTGCCCCGCCATCAGTCCCTGCCCGGTGGTGCTGCCGGCGGCGGCGGAGCGCCGGGGTGTGTGGGTGGAGGTGCTGGCGCCGCTCGATCCGGTGTGGCTGCTGGTGCCGATCCCGCCCGTGCGTCCCTGGCCGCCGGACCCCTGGCTGCTGCTGGCGGGTCTTGGTCTGGGGGCCAGCTCGGCCCTGCTGCTGTTTTTCTGGTGGGAGGTGCAGCGGCCCCTGCGCCAGCAGCAGCAGGCACTGGCGCGGGTGGGCCGGGACCAGTGGCCCGACCCCCAGAGGGAGCGGGGTACTGCTGTGGTGCGCCAGTTGATCGGCCGCTTCAACGCCATGGTGCAGCGGCTGCAGGCCGGCGAGCGGGAGCGGGCGGTGATGCTGGCTGGCATCGCCCACGACCTCAAGAGTCCGCTCACCCGTCTGCGCTTCCGGCTCAGCCTGGCCGGTCTGCCCGCCGCGGACCTGCAGCAGGCGGAGGCGGACATCACCGCCATGGAACGGATCACCGGCCAGTTCCTGCAGTTCGCCGGTGGTGTGGACCAGGAGGCCGCCGTGGCGGTGCCGCTCGACCAGCTGCTGGCCGAGCAGACCGCCGGCATCGCCGCGGCAGACCTCGCCCTGGCCCTGGAGCCGCTGGAGCGGGTGGTGCGGCCGGTGGCCCTGGGGCGCGCCGTGGCCAACCTGATCGACAACGCCCGCAGCTACGGCGCCCCTCCCCTGCTCCTGCAGCTGGAGGCGGCTGCGCCGGAGGGCCTGGGCTTCCGGATCGTGGTGTGGGATGGCGGGCCTGGCATCGCCGCCGAGCGCTGGCAGCAGGCCCTGATGCCGTTCCAGCGCCTGGATGCGGCCCGGGGCGGCAGCGGCCACTGCGGCCTGGGGCTGGCAATCGCGGCGCGGGTGGCCCGGGGCCACGGCGGCCAGCTGGAACGGCTGGAGGGCAGCGGCAGCGGCCCGCAGCGCTTCGGCATCGCCATCCGTGGCCGCTCGATCGCGGCGTCCCCGGCCCCGGATTGCCCGGGCTGAGCCCACTGGCTGCAAGGGGTCTGGGCTTCTGGACGGATTTGGTCACAGATTCGGGGAGGGTGCGTAGCACTTCGCCGTGGCGCCCGCCGCAGAGTTCAGGGGCGGCAGCGCAGAGGCTGCCCGCCCTCACTCCACACCCCCTCTTCACCATGACCCTGCGCATCTCCAGCCTCACCCTGGCCCTCGCCGCCCTGGCCCTGCAGACCCCGGCCCAGGCCTTCCCCCACAGCCAACCCAACACCATCGTCTACGCCTATCCCCAGACCCAGGGCTATGCCCAGCAGCCCTATGCCCAGCAGCCCACCGCCTATCTGGTGCGTCGCCATGTGGTGGTGAGCCAACCACAGCTCCAGCCGGTCTACCGACCCCAGACCTACTACCGCCCCCTGCCCGTGGTCCAGCCCGGTTACGCCCCCCATCCCGGTTTCGCTCCGCCGCTGGTGAGCCGCTACGGCTACCCGGTCACCGACTACCCCGTGCCGGTTTATCCCTCGCGTCCCGCGCCCATCCTGGCCGGCGGCAATGGGCTGGGCCAGCAGCCCCGCACCTGCCAGCCGGTGGTGCCGCTGGTGGGGGCAGCCCTGGGCGGCACCGTGGGCGCGGTGATGGCCCACAACTCCCGCTCCCGCAATCGCATCTGGGCGCTGCCGATGGGCGCGGCGGTGGGCGGCATCCTGGGTGGGGTGGCCTCGGGCTGCTGAGCCAGCGGCGGACACCACCTGCCAGATCGACCTTCAGCCTGCGCGGCTGAACCAGCGGGCCAGGGCCGACACGTCGTCGTCGCCGTGGCCCGCTTTCAGCAGGTCGTCCTCCAGCTCAGCCACCAGCCGGCTGATGGGCAGCTCCAGGCCGGCCTCGGCGGCGGCCTCCAGGGCGATGGCCAGATCCTTGCGGTGCAAGGCCAGCCGGAAGCCGAGCGGGAAGTGGCCCTCCAGCATGTTGGCGGCGCGGTTGTCCAGTGCCCAGGAGCCGGCCGCCCCCGCCCGCAGGGCCTCGCACACCTGGGGCATGGGCAGGCCCAGCCGCTGCCCCAGCGCAAGGGCCTCGGCCACGGCGGCATAGCTGCCGGCCACCAGCACCTGGTTCACGGCCTTGGCCTGCTGGCCGGCGCCCACCGGCCCCAGGTGGCTGATGCGGCCCCCCACCACCTCCAGCACGGGCCGGGCTCGCTCCAGGTCGGCCGCCGCAGCGCCCACCAGCACCGACAGGCTGCCGGCCCTGGCACCCTCCGTGCCGCCGGTTACCGGGGCGTCGATGTAGGCCACCTGCCGGCTGGCCAGCCGTTTGGCCAGCGCCCGGCTGCTGGCAGGCGCGATGGTGGAGAAATCCACCACCAGGCTGCCTGGCGCCAGGCCGGGCCCGGCCTCTTCGATCACCGCCTCGGCGGCCTGGTCGTCGCTCACACACAGACACAGCAGGGCAGCCCCGGCCGCGGCCTCCGCGGGGCTCCCCCCCAGCCGTGCCCCGCGCGCCAGCAGCGGCTGCTCGGGCCCGGCGCTGCGGTTATGCACCCGCAGGGGAAAGCCCGCAGCCAGCAGGTTGGCGGCCATCGGTGCCCCCAAGGCCCCCAGGCCGATCCAGCCCAGGGCCGGCCGGTCAGATCTGGTCACAACTTGCCCAACCGTGAGTCACATCCCAGTCAAGCGAGTGGGCCAGGCTGGAGAGGTCAACACCGAGGTGCCATGACCACCCACTCCCGCCACCGCCCGTTGCTGCTGGCCGCTGCCCTGCTGCTGCTGGCCAGCCCCCTCCAGCCCGGCAAGGCCCTGGCCGAGGGCCGCGAGGCGGCGCAACGCCAGCAGGCCGAAGCCATGGCCAAGCTCAGCAGCCAACAGCGACAGCAGTATTTTGCGGCCCGCCGCGAGCTGGAGCAGCGCCAGTCCAGCCAACGCCAGGAGGCCCTCAAGGAGACGGAGGGCTGCGTCATGAAGGCCCGCGATGTCGCCGCGGTGGAGCGCTGCCAGAAGCAGTTCATCCGCAAGGGCAAGGAGACGCGCCGCAGCCAGATGAACCAGCTCGCCGAGCTGCAGCGCCGCTACAACCTGCCCGGCTGGGGAGCTGAGCGCGGCGCCGAGAAGGATGGCAGCCAGAAACCGGGCAAAGGGAAGGCGGACAACAACAAGGGGGCCTGAGGCCCCCTGGGGTCCCCGGCAGCCTGCCGGGGACTGTCCTGTCGTCGTTTCGCTTCCAGGGGCCTGATTCAGGCCTCATCCAGGGCTGCCACGCCGGGCAGCACCTTGCCTTCCAGCAGCTCGAGGCTGGCGCCACCGCCGGTGGAGATGTGCGACATCTGGTCGGCCAGGCCGGCCTTCTCCACGGCGGCCACGGAGTCGCCGCCGCCGATGATCGTGCAGCAGCCCTTGCCGCTCAGGTCGGCCAGGGTGGTGGCGATCGCGTTGGTGCCGGCGGCGAAGGCGTCGAACTCGAACACGCCCATGGGGCCGTTCCAGATCACGGTCTTGCAGTCGGCCAGGGCGTCCTGGAAGACCTTCACGGAGTCGGGGCCGATGTCCAGGCCCATCCAACCCTCGGGGATGGCGTCCACACTGGCGATCTGGCTGTTGGCGTCAGGTGCGAAGTTGTCAGCCAGCACCACATCGGTGGGCAGCAGGAACTGCACGCCCTTGGCAGCAGCCTTGGTCTCCAGCTCCTTGGCCAGCTCGAGCTTGTCCTCTTCCACCAGGCTCTTGCCGACGGCCAGGCCGCGGGCCTTGTAGAAGGTGAAGATCATGCCGCCGCCCACGAGGATCTTGTCGCACTTGTCGAGCAGGGCCTCGAGTACGCCGATCTTGCTGCTCACCTTGGAGCCGCCCACGATTGCCGCCAGCGGGCGCTTGGGCTCATCGATGGCGCCCTGCAGGTACTGCAGCTCCTTCTCCATCAGGTAGCCGGCCACGCTGGGGCTGAGGGCCTTGGTCACGCCCTCAGTGGAGGCGTGGGCACGGTGGGCGGCGCCGAAGGCGTCGTTCACATACACATCGGCCAGAGCGGCCAGCTGGGCTGCGAAGCCGGCGTCGTTCTTCTCTTCTTCAGCGAAGAAGCGCACGTTCTCCAGCAGCACCACATCGCCCTCTGCCATGGCGGCCACCTTGGCCTCGGCGTCGGGGCCGATGCAGCTGTCGGTCTTCACCACGGGCTTGCCCAGCAGCTCACTCAGGCGGGCGGCCACGGGGGTGAGGCGCATGCCTTCGTTCACCTGGCCCTTGGGCCGGCCGAAGTGGGCGGCCAGGATCACCTTGGCGCCCTTGCCGGTGAGATCGTTGACCGTGGGCAGGGCGGCGCGGATGCGGGTGTCGTCGGTGATGGCGCCGGAGTCGTCCAGCGGTACGTTGAAGTCGACCCGCACCAGCACGCGCTTGCCGCGCAGCTCATCGGCGCTGAGGCTGGCCAGGGATCGCTTCGCCATGGAACGGCTCCGTGAGGGTTGATAAACGCGCGGGAGCTTAGCCCGGCCGGTTCGCGCTTCCCTTCTGCCCCCGCCCCGCCAGACTGGAAGCACCCGGATGGCCCCGGGCCCTGCCAACGGCCACGCCAACCATGTTCCCCACCGTTCTCTTCCCGATCGACCGCAGCCGCCAGGCGCTGGAGACCGCCGCCGTGGCCCTGAAGCTGGTGCAGCAGCACGGCAGTCGCCTCGTGCTGCTCTCGGTGGTGGAGGCCGGCGACGAGGAGGCGGCCGTGGCCGAGTTGCTACAGCAGGCCCGGGGCAGCTTTGAGCAGGCCGGCGTGGCCTGTGATGTGATCGAGCGGGAGGGCAAGGCCGCCTTCGTGATCGGCGATGTGGCCGACGAGATCAACGCCGACCTGATCGTGATGGGCACCCGCGGCATCACCCTGGAGAGCGATCAGCAGAGCACCGCCGCCCGGGTGATCCAGCTGGCCCCGTGTCCGGTGCTGGTGGTGCCCTGATGGCTGAGCTCGCCGCTCAGCTGAGCGTCAATGCCCCGGCGATCCAGTGGTATCCGGGCCACATCGCCAAGGCCGAGAAGGCCCTGCATGAGGCCCTGGCCAAGGTGGACCTGGTGATCGAGGTGCGCGACGCCCGCATTCCCCGCTCCACCGGCCACCCGCGCCTGCAGCGCTGGATCAGCGGCAAGCAGCACCTGCTGGTGCTCAACCGGCGCGACATGGTACCGCCCGCCGCCCAGCAGGCCTGGAGCGCATGGTTCCGCGCCCAGGGACAGGTGGTGTGGTGGTGCGACGCCAAGGCCGGCACCGGTGTGAAGCAACTGCAGCAGGCGGCGATCCGCGCCGGCGCGGATCTCAATGCCCGCCGGGCCGGCCGTGGCATGAAACCCCGGCCGGTGCGGGCCCTGATGCTGGGCTTCCCCAACGTGGGCAAGTCGGCCCTGATCAACCGGCTGGTGCGCCAGAAGGTGGTGGAGAGCGCCCGCCGTGCCGGCGTGACCCGCAGCCTGCGCTGGGTGCGGCTGGGCCAGGAGCTCGACCTGCTCGATGCCCCCGGCGTGCTGCCCCCCCGGCTCGACGACCAGCAGGCCGCACTGCGCCTGGCCCTCTGCGACGACATCGGCCAGGCCGCCTACGACAACGAGGGCGCCGCCCTGGCCTTTGCCCAGCTGCTGCGGCTGCTGGAGGGGGTGGCGGACTCCGGGGTGGCGGCGGGCCTGTTGGAGGCGCGCTACCGCATTCCCCTGGGTGAACTTGCCGCTGGCGGGCCCGATGTGGAGGGCTGGCTGGCGGCTGCGGCCGAGCGCCACACCGGCGGCGACAGTCTGCGGATGGCCACCAAGTTGCTCGACGACTTCCGCTGCAGCCGCCTGGGTGCCATCGCCCTGGAGCTGCCGCCGGGGCGGCCGATGCCATCCGTGGCCGTTGAGTTTGAGCAGGAGGACTGCTGAGCAGGCGTCGTGTTCAGCAGGAGAACTTGGCTGTGCGGGCAGACCTGTCAGGGTTGGCCAGGTGTTCGCGGCTCAGACTTCTGGCACCGCGTGGGGACATTGGCTAGCTTCGGGGTGATCCCTGGTGCTGTGCACCTTCACCAATGTCGACAGTCGCGGATGTCCTACTTGGTGTTCTGAAGAATGCGTCGGTTAAGAGAATCTATGGAATTCCAGGGGATTCACTTAATGGTTTTACCGATGCTCTCCGCCGCGATGGCTCGATCATCTGGCAGCACGTGCGCCATGAGGAGGCGGCGGCTCTTGCGGCCGCTGGAGAAGCTGCGCTCACGGGGGAATTGGCCGTTTGCGTTGGTAGTTGTGGGCCGGGAAGCATTCACCTGATCAATGGTCTTTACGATGCGACCCGCAGCCGTGTTCCTGTGCTCGCGATTGCGGCGCAGATTCCTTCGGCTGAAGTCGGTGGTGCCTACTTCCAGGAGACCCATCCCCAGGACGTCCTCCGCGAGGCCACGGTCTACAGCGAGTTGGTCGGCGATCCCGAGCAGCTGCCTCGAGTGCTGGAGATCGCGATGCGCACGGCGATCGAGCGAAGGGGAGCTGCCGTGGTGGTCATTCCAGGGGAGATCTTCCTGAAAAAGAGCAGGCCCCATCGCCCATCAGCTCCGATCCGATACGTGCCACGGGTCCTGCGTCCAACCGATGATGGGCTGAAGGTGACCGCTGATCTGCTCAATGCAGCCAAAAAAGTCACCATATTTGGCGGAGCAGGTGTTGAAGGGGCCCACCGCGAGTTGTTGGCGATTGCCGAGAAGCTGAAGGCACCGGTGGTTCATGCTTTGCGGGGTAAGCAGTTCATTGAATATGACAACCCTTATGACGTCGGCATGACTGGCCTGCTTGGCTTCACATCCGGCTACAGGGCGATTGAAAGCTGCGATGTTTTGCTCCTGCTTGGCACCGACTTTCCCTATCGACAGTTTTATCCTTCCAAGGCAAAAATCATTCAGGTTGATATCAGAGGTGAGAATCTGGGCAGGCGAACCCCGATTGATATCGGCCTTGTGGGTAGCGTGAAGGACACAGTGCAGGCCCTCCTGCCCATGCTCAAGGATCACCCCGATACGCAGCATCTAGATTCCTCCAGAGATCACTACGTTCAAGCCCGAAAAGGGCTCGATGACCTGGCCATTAATGATCACAACAGGTCGCCGATTCACCCGCAATACCTGACCCGCATGGTCAGCGATCTGGCCTCTGATGATGCGGTTTTCATTCCGGATGTGGGGTCGCCCACCGGTTGGGCTGCCCGCTATCTGCGCATGAATGGTCGTCGCCGTCTGATCGGCTCTTTCACGCACGGCACGATGGCCAACGCCCTGCCCCAGGGGATTGGCGCCCAGTCGGCATTCCCAGAGCGTCAGGTGGTTGCGCTGGCGGGGGACGGAGGACTTGCGATGTTGATGGGCGAGCTGCTGACACTACGTCAGAACAGGCTGCCGGTGAAAATTGTTGTCTTCAACAATTCCTCGCTCAATTTTGTGGAGCTGGAAATGAAGGCTAATGGCTTTGTTAACTTTGGTACTGATCTTGATAACCCCGACTTTGCTGAGGTGGCCAGGTCGATCGGCTTATTCGGCCAGCGTGTGGACAAGCCTGATGATCTCGAATCAGCCCTACGTGCCGCGTTTGCCCACGACGGTCCTGCCTTGGTTGATGTGGTGACGGCTCGCGAAGAGCTGATCATTCCGCCGACGATCACGGTGGAACAGGCCAAGGGCTTTTCCCTGTTTGCCTTGCGTACCATCCTCTCGGGCCGCGGTGAAGAGCTGATTGATCTGGCAGATACCAACGTTTTTCGTAGGCTTCTCAGCTAGAGCTGCCCTTGCTATCTGATCAGGCCTGGCTGTGGCTGATTATTCAGCCCTTGATGTTGGATGGGCCTGTCATTTTTGTGGGATCAACGATGCGGTTAAAATCAGCTTCGCTCACCAGGCCAAGATCCATGGCAGCTTGCTTGAGTGTGAGGTTTTTATCTAGTGCGTGGTGGGTGATCTGAGCTGTTTTGTCATAGCCAATTACGGGAGATAGGGCTGTTGCCAGCATCAGGGAACTCTCAACATAAGCCGTAATCTTTTCACGATTGGGTTCACACCCTTCGATCAGAAACTTGCGGAAGTTTGTGCAACCGTCGGTGATCAATGTGATCGAATTGCAGATATTGTGAATGATCAGTGGTTTGTAGACATTCATCTCCAAGTAGCCACTTGCTCCTCCGAAACCAACGGCCACATCGTTGGCCATCACCTGAACCGCCAGCATAGTAAGTGCTTCGCACTGGGTTGGATTCACCTTGCCCGGCATGATCGATGAGCCGGGCTCATTGGCCGGGATCTGCAGCTCAGCAAAACCGGCGCGTGGTCCGCAGGACATCAGCCGAATATCGTTGGCGATCTTGTAAAGTGACACGGCGAGGGTTCGGAAGGTGCCTGACAGCTGCACCAAGGCATCGTGCGCGCCCTGCACGGTGAACTTATTGATAGCGGAGACGAATGGAAGGCCGGTCAGCCTGGCGAGTTCTGCTGCTGTTTCTTCGGCAAAGCCTATGCATGCATTGAGTCCGGTGCCCACTGCGGTGCCACCGATCGCCAGTTGATAGACACCCTTGAGCGCATCGCGCAGCCGCTCGAGATCATCGGCGAGCATGCCGCTGTAACCAGACCATTCCTGACCGAGTGTCAAGGGCGTGGCGTCCTGCATGTGGGTGCGCCCGATTTTCACAATGTCGGCCCAGAGCTCCGCCTTGGCGGCGATGGCATCATGCAACGCCTGAACCGCCGGAATCAGGCGGGTGACGGTTTCCACCGCCGCCGCGAGATGCATCGCCGTCGGAAAGGTGTCGTTCGACGACTGCGACATATTCACATGGTCATTGGGATGCACGGGTGTCTTGCTGCCCAGTGGCGTGCCGGCGATCTGGCAGCTGCGGTTGGAGATCACCTCATTCACGTTCATGTTGAACTGGGTACCGGACCCGGTCATCCACACGTGCAGGGGAAACATCTCCTGATGCTGGCCTGTGAGGATCTCCGCACAGCTCTGCACAATCAACTGATGAACATTGTCCGCAAGCCGGCCATGGGCATGATTCACGTTGGCGGCCGCTTTTTTGAGCTGGGCATAGGCGCACACAAGTTCGGCGGGAATCAGGTCCTTGCCGATGCTGAAATGTTCCAGAGATCGTTGGGTCTGGGCCCCCCATAGCCGGTCGGCAGGGACGGCCACCGCGCCGAGGCTGTCGGATTCACTGCGCATGTCCGTCATTGGTCGATATCGGCCATCTCTTCTATTATAAACGTTCGCAACGATCCTCGCCCAGTTAATCGGTCGATTTAGATTGGGTAGGAAAGGCTGCTTGGCTTAGCGCAACATGCTGAAATGTATCCGTTTGTGGACTGGTGATGATGGCCAGTCCCATTTCCAAAGCGGTGTGATCGATCTTCGGGTTGGCGCCCGCGGTGATTTTCTGAGCCATAAGATGGATGTCGTGAGTATGTCGTTGCAGCAAACAGATTCGGGGGGTTCATTTGATTGGCACACGGCACCAGCTCGCCAATTTGTGATCACTTTGAGCGGCACGCTCGATTTCGTCACCCGAGAAGACAAGCATTTCACCCTGGACCCCTCGATCCTGCTGCTGGCCGAAGATACGGCAGGAGGCGGTCACTCCTGGCGGCTGCTTGATCAAGAGCCCTGGCGCCGCGTGTATGTGGTGCTGGCTCCTGGAGCCGACGTTCGCTTCACAGCAGAGGTGCAGGCATGAACCGCGAATCGGTGGATGTGCTCCTGGTGGGAGCCGGCATCATGAGCACGTCGCTGGGCGTCTTCCTCAAGGAGCTCAAGCCCGACCTGGCGATCGAGATGATCGAGCGCATGCCCCAGGAGGCCCAGGAGAGCTCCGGCGCCTGGAACAACGCCGGCACGGGTCATGCGGGCAACTGTGAGCTGAATTTCACACCGATGCGCAAGGACGGCACGGTGGATATCTCCACAGCTCTGGAAGTGAATGTTGAATTTGATCTGTCCCGCCAGTTCTGGTCGTATCTGGTGAGCAAAGGGCTGATCGCTTCAGCCGACAGCTTCATCCATCCAGTGCCTCACATGAGCTTTGTGATGGGTCGTGATAACCAGGACTTTCTCAGGAAGCGCCATGCCTTGATGAGTGCCCATCACTGCTACCGCGGTATGGAGTATTCAGAAGATCATGCCAGGATCGCGGAATGGGCTCCCCTGGTGATGGAGGGGCGTGACCCCGGGCAACCGGTTGCTGCCACCCATATGGGCAACGGCGCTGATGTGAACTACGGCGCTCTCACCAGCAACCTGCTCGCTGTGCTGCGCAAGCACGACGATTTCAAGGTGCACTTCGATGAAGATGTGATCAACCTGGAGCGCCGGCCCGAGGGGGGATGGCGGGTGGTTGTGCGCCATGCGGTTTCGGGCAGCGAGCGCATGGTTGACGCGCGTTTCGTTTTTCTCGGTGCCGGTGGTGCTGCCCTCACCCTGTTGCAGAAATCCGGCATCCCGGAATCCCATGGCTTTGCCGGATTCCCGGTCAGCGGGGTGTGGCTGCGCTGCGACAAGCCTGAGGTGGTGAATCAACACAGTGCCAAGGTCTATGGCAAGGCGGCAGCCGGTTCACCGCCTATGTCGGTGCCCCACCTCGACACCCGCATCATTGAGGGCAAGCGGTGGCTCCTGTTCGGGCCCTATGCGGGATTCTCCACCAAATTCCTGAAGCATGGCTCCTACTGCGATCTACCCCGATCGCTGCGCCTGGCCAACCTTCTGCCGATGCTTTCTGTAGCCAAAGATAACTTCCCGTTGGAGGAATATCTGTTGGGTCAGGTTCTGCAGAGCAAGGCCCATCGCTTCAAGATTCTGAGGCAGTATTATCCAAACGTCAACGAGGAAGACTGGGAACTGGCGGTTGCAGGTCAGAGAGTGCAGATTATCGAAAGAGAGAAGCACTTCGCTGGTCAGCTTGAGTTTGGCACCAAGATCGTGGCTGCAGCTGACGGAACGTTGGTGGCCCTGCTTGGCGCATCGCCAGGCGCCTCGACGGCCACCTACATCATGGTGACCATGATTGAGACCGTCTTGCGTGATGATCTCGTTGGTGATTGGAAGGCAAAAATGTGTGAAATCATCCCTTCCTATGGACATGATCTCAAGCAGGACGAGGCGCTGCTCACCAAGGTGCGTGCCGAAACTGCTGCCGCTCTCGGACTGAGGAATGCCTGAGTCCTGATACGTGCATGCCAACCTCACAATCCCATCGCTTGCTGACTCATAAAGGCCAAGGCCCCGCTGAAGCCGGCGTTGTAGTCGATGGCCACCTCGTTACGGATGTAATCGCTGCGCACGTCGGCATAGGAGAAGTCGTTGGGACGATCGGGCCCGCCCACTAGGGCGCCGTAGAGGGTGTGGGCGTTGGGCAGGCCATTGCGGAAGCCCTCCCAGCCCACGCCGGACGCCCCCCGGTGATGGGGCTGCCGGGGCGAGTTGGTGCCGTAGCCCACCACATAGCTTGAGCCACGGGGGTTGTCGCCCAGGATGTAGTCGATGGTGTCGGCCGCCAGCTTGGAATAGGTACCACCAGGATCGATCAGGCTGTCGGCCACCACACCGGCCACCATGGCCGTGTTGGCGGCATAGCGGAGGGAGCCCCACTGGCTGATGTGGCGCAGCCCCCCGGACGTGATCTGCACGCCATTGGTGCCCTCCACCCAGCTGTCCAGCCAACCGCGCACATCGGCCTGGATCTTGCTGTCGCCCGTGTCCTGGGCGAGCAGCACCGCCGTGCCGTAGGACACATCATCCCAGTTGAGGGTCCAGCCCCTGCCCAGGCCGCCGATGGATTGGCGATAGATCTGCAGCGCCTGGTTGCGATAGGCGCTGCCATCAGCGCCGGCCGCCTCGCGGGCCCGGGCCAGCCAGGCCGCCCCATAGCTCAGTTCGTCGTTGTAGCCGCTCCAGGAGTTGTAATAATCCCGCACTTCCCGCAGGGAATCGGAATACTTGCCCCGGTAGGTGTCGGCGAACCGATAAAGGGATTCAGCGTGGCTCAGCAGGGTGTCTGCGTAGGCCACCTCGCCGTTGCGGCGAAAGAGGATGGAAGCGGAGGCCAGGGCCGCCGCACTGCCCGCCGCCACGTCCGACCCTGGCTTGGTGGGGGTCACCGCCATGGCGGGACGGGGGATGGTCTGGCTCTCCGGGGCGCTCCAGAGGGCATGGTCGGCGGGCACATGGCCCACCTGGGCCACGAAGTAGCGGGTGGCCCCTGTGGCATCGGTGCCATGGGCCTTGAGGAGATAGTCGGTGCCCCATTTCACGGTGCTCAGGAGCTCATCGCGCTGGCCCGTGGCGGTGTAGCCGCGCTCGAAGGCCAGCCCGCCCCATGCCAGGGTGGAGAGGGTGGTGGCCAGGGGCAGGCCAAATTTGCCGTGGTCGCCGGCATCGTGATAGCCGCCGGTGAGATCCAGGCTCAGCCCCGCCTGCAGGTTGGCCGAGGTGCGATCCCCGAAATACACCCCGTCGCGCCCATCCCGCAGGCCGGAATCGCCACGCCATGGAATGCGGTTGCTGGCCTCATCGAGATCCCCGGAGCGCTGGGCCTCATAGAAGAGAAAGGATTGCCGCAGGGCTTCGCCATACCCCTGCTCGGACGACGGCGGCTCCGGGGTGGGAGGCGTTGGCTGGCTGGGTGGAGAAGGAGGAGCAACGGTGCCAAAGAGCTGGGCCGCTGTGAGGGCCCCCTCGTTGCCGATGCTGATCCCCTGGCTGCCGCTGAAGCCCACCTTCACGGAGGCGCCGGCCTTCAGCCCGGCAGCCCAGCCGCTGCCCGTCAGGGTGTAGCGGGTCAATCCCGCCCCCAGGTTCACCCGGCTCAGGGTCGCCCCCCAGGGCGCTCCGCTCACCTGATGGGGAGAGTCGAAGCTGGTGCTCCAGCTTTTCAGGTCCTTGCCGCTGTTGTTGGTGATGGTGAGCTCGGCGGTGAAGCCGTTCCACCAGCGGGTGCCGCCCACCACTACCTGGAGGGTGGCGGGGGCCGGCGTGGGCGTGGGCGAGGGCGGAGCTTCCGGGCTCGGAGCAGGGCTGGGTGCTGTGCCTGGCGCCAGCAGCAGATCGGCGGTGAGGGCGCCTTCGTTGCCGATTCCGACGCCCTGGCTGCCGTTGAAGCCCACCTTCACGGAGGCCCCAGCCTTCAGCGAGGCACCCCAGCCGCTGCCGGTGAGGGTGTAGCGGATGAGGCCGTTCCCCAGCTCCACGCTGGTGAGCGTCACTCCCCAGGGGGTTCCGGTGATGCGATGGGGAGTGTCGAAGGTGGTGCTCCAGCTGGCCAGGTCCCGGCCGCTGGTGTTGGTGATGGTGAGCTCGGCCGTGAAGCCCTTCCACCAGCGCTTGCCGCTGATCGCCACGCTGATGGGGGACGACGGGGTCTGAACCATGGGGGCTCCGGGTCTGTAGCGGAGTCCTACGAACGGGGCCCAGGCCCGGTCCATCCTTCATCTGCAGGGAACATTTGCAGGGAATGGCTGGCCCTGGCCCCTGGTGCGAGCCTGGATGGATGACGATTGCCAGCTGGCAGGGATGGGCCGCGTGTGTCGCCTTGGGCTACGGGGCGGTGTGCCTGCTGATGGGCGCCACCCAGCGCAACTTCATCTACTTTCCCCAGCCCGCCGCTGATCCCACCCAGCAACTGGTTTTGCAGGTGGCCGGCACCAAGGTTCTCGTGGCCCACCGGCCCCATCCGGGCCCCAGGGCCCTGATCTACTTCGGCGGGAATGCCGAGGATGTGTCCCTCACCCGGGCAGACCTGGCCGCCCTGCTGCCCGATACCGCCCTCTACCTGCTCCACTACCGCGGCTATGGCGGCAGCCAAGGTACCCCCAGCGAAGCAGCCATCCGCGCCGATGCCCAGGCCCTCCATGCCCTCGTGTCCCAGCACCACAGCGCCATCTCGGTGGTGGGCCGCAGCTTGGGCACCGGGCCCGCGGTGCATCTGGCCGCCACGCAGCCCGTCCAACGGTTGGTGTTGCTGGTGCCCTTCGACAGCCTTTTGGCGGTGGCCCGCGGCGCCATGCCCTGGCTCCCGATCGACCTCCTGCTGCAGGATCGCTGGGATGCGGCAGCGGAAGCCCCCCGGGTACAAGCCCCCACCACCATCGTGGCGGCGGCCAACGACAAGGTTGTGCCGCCCCGCCATGCACGCGCGCTTCACCGGGCCTTTTCACCCGGCGTGGCGGAGCTGGTGGTGGTGGCTGATCTGGGGCACAACGCACCGATCCTCCCAACGGCTGCCTTCCGGCGGGCTCTCCTGCAGCGATGACCCTTTTCGAGGCGCCCCCCGCCCTCAATGCCGGCTGAGGATCCGACGCAGCTCCGCATCCCCATCCTGGATCGGCACCCGTGGCTGCGAAGTCTGCCTGGCCCACCAACTGCCCATCCAGCAACAACTGGCCCCGTCCGGGCACCCCCTTGCCAGCCTTGATGACGGCCGGGTCCGTGGGCGTGTCGCCTGTCAGTGGCAGTAGCCCCGCCGCACTCCCTCGACGGCCGCCGCTGCCCGGCTCCGCACTCCCAGCCGCCGCAGGATGTCCTGCACGTGGTCGCGGGCAGTGGTGGTGGCGATGAGGAGCTGCTCGCCGATTTCCCGGTTGCTGAGGCCATGGGCCACCAGCTGCAGCACGGACACCTCCCTGGGGGTGAGCTGGCTGAGAGGCTCCGCTCCAACCTCCGGGGGCTCCTGTTCCAGGGTCGGATCCACGAAGGTGTGGCCCTTGAGCACCTGCTCCACCGCAAACACCAGGGCCCCGGTGCGCCCCAGGCTCTCCTCCTGCACAAGGGCATCGGCCCCGCTCTCCAGGGCGGCCTGCACCAGCACGCGATGGTTGTGGGTGAGCACCAGGAGGCAGCGGTGCTCGGGGGAGCGGGCCTTGGCGGCCCGGATCAGGTCCAGGCCCGGGCCATCGGCCAGGTGTTCGCTCACCAGCAGGTGGAAGGGGCCTGGGGCCTGCGCCAGCTGGGCCAGCCCCTCGGCCGCGGAGGTGGCAAACACGAGGGTTTTCAGGGGGGAGCCATCGCCAGCCCCGGAACGGAAGGCCAGGCTGAGGGCCAGAAACCTGGGGTACACAGCCACCAGCACCTGCTGATCCCGCAGCAGGCAGAGCAGCAGATCCCGGCGGGC
>Ga0208599_1000011_pt1 | contig 113393 bp, 156 predicted proteins | sample LakMenEpi17Aug12_FD_150706 | JGI IMG/M metagenome (GOLD analysis project Ga0208599, IMG submission 150706) | Freshwater microbial communities from Lake Mendota, WI - 17AUG2012 deep hole epilimnion (SPAdes) | ecosystem: Environmental > Aquatic > Freshwater > Lake > Epilimnion/Euphotic zone ... | reverse complement strand
AAAGTATGGTTGTATTTCACAGAGTATGCTTGGGTTGATGTTGAGGCTCTTAGTCTTGATACCGCCACCCAAATCGCTTGGGCTTGGGATAAGGCAGGGTTTCCTCTTGGTGAGGAAAGACTTGCTAAGTTTCCTCAAATCAAGGATTTTGGCAGGTAAAATGTCAGTCCTGTATGCTAATGTAAAACTATCAAACGAAGGGAAATAAAATGGAAGAAAAAATCTGTGTGTTCTGTATGACACTAGTCAATGACTATGTATGCTATGAGTGTGATGACTATAAAGGTCTAATGCCACTAAAAGATGCAGAGGGTTATCTTGGTGAGGATTTTCCAGAGGAATACCGCCAGCCAAACTACCACCTGCTCTAAAATGTCTTACCCCTATGTTAGTATCTAAATAATCGAAAGGATAAAAAATGGAACAAACAAGAATAGTAGCAAATGAGACACTAGAAAAAATTGTTGCTAATGCTGAAACAACTCTAGGGCGTGTCCTAACAGAAATGGAATACGCTGTGCTAAAGTATGGTATTGAGCAAATCAGATTGGGGTTAGTAAAGTGAGCAAACTATCAGTAGCAGAACTTGAAGAACTAATTTTCAAAATTGACTTGATGTTGTCAGAAGATGTTGCTACACTATTCACAACACCAGAAAGCGAGTGAGAATGATTTTTTACAACGGGTTCAATTTGTTAGTTGATGTAATTTTAGTTTCACTAACAATTTTTTTGACAAGCAGATACTACAAGAAAAATTTTCACAAGACCCCGTTCTAACGAACGGCGGGCCGCAGCTGGCAGCGGCCCCAGGATCCAATCATTTACGAAGCGAATTATGACACGCCCAGAAATTTTCCCAAAATGTCAGACGCAAGATGTATAATCATCTTATGAAACTAGGAAAAGCGAACGAAGCCAGACGCAGGGCTGAAAGTAGAGTATTGTTCCGTGACCTGCTGAAGTCGCCTCACCTAGTTTCTACCCCTCAAAAATACAAAGGCAGCCGTCAGTCTAACAAGGCTAAGGCTATCAAAGAAAGCAAGGGTAATGAGTAAATACAACTGCTTTGATTGTAATAAACTAACTAGACACCTATTGGCGTTTCAGACCATAAATGTCTGTGCTAGGTGCTATGCTATTAGAGTTGGACACCCCTCAACAAGAAAGGTAAAGTAATGGGACACTTACAAGCATTAGAGTTTGCTGAAGGTGATTTGGAAACAGGCTTGACTTGGCACTTGCTATCTAATCACTACCCCCCTGTTCCTAAGTCTATGGTTAGAGTATGTATGGAAGCTATTGACGCTATGAATGAAGGTGACTACTATCGTGAGATTGAGCTACCTGAAGGGGTAACCTATAAAGGACAAACAACTGCTCCTGCTTGGGACATTTCAAATCAACACCACCTAGACCCTTGGATTAGCTATGATGAATAAGTTTGCTGAACATTTTGGACACGACATAGTAATTGCTAAATACACAGACGGAATTGTTGAGCCTGAGTATTTTGTTGAGTGTGAAACTTGCTATGAAGTTTTGATTGGTGAAGAAGAATTGTTTGCTGTCCCGTTCTAAACGGGCTGCGGCCAGATCGTAACAGGATGGTAACAATTTACGAAGAGTTTAAGATTTCCCCCAAAATGTCCTAGGCCTAGATTATAATAGATTCAGTTGAAAGGAAAGCAATGCCCCTAATTCGAAGCAAAGACAGAAAGGTAACTAATGCAGTATCGCCCAACGGTAAAACAGCAACTATCTCGAACACTTTTGGCCTTCCTTCTGGGAAGAGTTATTCCTGCCCTGGAGCAACAAGCGTATGCGAGAAAGTCTGCTATGCGGGCAAGCTTGAGAAAATCTACAAAGGCGTAAAGGATGTTCTTCTAAACAATTGGGACCTGCTACGCAATGCGGACCAACTGGAAATGGAAGCTTTACTCTATGAAATGGTTGACGAGTTTGACAAAGACTGTGTCAAGCGTAATGCAGAGAAACTGTTTCGTATTCACTGGGACGGTGACTTTTTCAATGAAACTTATACTCACGCCTGGAAAAATGTAATTCTTGCATTCCCTGCAATTCAGTTCTGGGTATACACTAGGTCTGATTTTGCAGTGCCAATTCTAACGGGTATTGAGAATCTATCACTGTACTTTTCAACGGATGATGACAACTGGCAGCTGGCAAGTCAACTCAAAGAAACTAACGGTGTCAAGCTAGCTTATCTTGCTAACAATTTTGCAATGGGTAAAGAGCGGATGTTGACTATCACGCCTAAGTCTGCTATTCCCTGCCCTGAAAACGCAAAGAAACTTCCACTGATTAGTGAAAAAGGTTCTGCCTGTGTAACCTGTGGGCAGTGTGTGTTTGCACGTAATGACATTTTGTTTAGTGCTAGTAAAAAATAAACTTGCATGCATAGGGGCATGTAATATAGGGACCTTCTTATTCCTTTCTTAGGTCCCACGTCCTGGCCATGACGTTAAACTGGCCACCTCCGACCGCAGCCAAATGTAACAGATCCGTAACGGTTTACGATTGTTTACGACACGCCCCCAAAATGTCTGACCCATCCTGTATAGTAATACTAACAAAACGAAAGGTAACTAATGGGAACACGTAATCTGACCAATGTAATCTATGAGGGCGAAACAATTGTTAGCCAGTATGGACAATGGGATGGTTATCCAGAGGGGCAGGGAACAACTATGTTTTATACCCTGCAAGAAGATGGAACTATAGAGAAGTTTATAAACAACATTCCAAGAATTTACTACCCCACAGAAACTGAGCTAGAGGCTTTGTTTGCTCCATTTATGGATGGCTCTAGTCCAGGATTTATGACCATAGGTAGTGGTGATAAGCTAGAAGAGGCATTGCCAACACTAACACGCAATACCTGTGCTGAAATTATCAGAGTAATTGCTAACTATGACAAATCACCAAAAATTCCTATCAGTCTTGATAAAGAGTTTGAGAGTGACGCTTTATTCTGTGAGGCTGTTTATGTTGTTGATTTAGATAAGCAAACATTCACTAGCAAGTGGGGAAGAGACTCCAAGACTGGTGAATGGGAATTTGTTGTAACACTAACCTTTGATGAAGTCAAAGCAATGAAGGTAGAGGACTATCACGCAAAGTTCAAACAAGAAGCGTTAGTGTAAAATAAAAAAACAGAGCCACCAGGACTTGACATCCTGGTGGTTTTGTGCTGCGGCCCGCCTTTGGTCTATTTGTCAATTTACGAAACCTACAAAAAATCCCCCAAAAATTTGTATAAAAAATCTTTGGCGTGGCACTTGATAATGTCTGTCCCCTGCTGTATAATTTAGGGGTAGCAAAGATGACTACAAACATAAACTAAATAAATCCTAACTCTGTTAGGTGTAAGGAAGCAAAATGGCTGTATCAGCACCGATTGTTGGCTCACAATTCACCACCGCTAAGTCTGGCGTAACTGGCGTTGTTCAGGAAGTTGTGGCTAACCCAAGTGGCTCGTTCCGTGTCCGTCTTGATGTAAATGGCAACCCACGCTGGACTACTATCAAGTAATCTAGTTTGAGGGGGTAGGGTTATTATCCTTTCACTACCCCCTCAATAAGAACTAGGTTTGTTATCCATAATGAAAGCCTTTAGTAGAGATAACCGAACAGAACGCTTTCCCCTAGTTCTTACCTAAAATGTCTCACCCCCTATGTATAATAATAACAACCCCAAATAGAAAGTAGAAAATGGCAAAATCACTAGCAGTAAAAATCCCAACCGCTTCACTAATTGCTGAGGTAGAAACTCAGATTGCTAAACTAGAGGCAGACATTGAGCAGTATGCTGACAAGCGTAAGCAGTATGAGGCTGACCTAAAACAATGGCAGAGAGACATAATCTCTCACGCTATCAAGGCACTAAACAACCCAGACAACATTGGAACAGAAAGCAATAGTCTAGTTTCTGTTTCATACAGCCGTTATCAGAATGGCGTTAGCGTTGAGTTTGATGCTGAGGCACTAGGTTTCCCAAAGAAGCCAGAAGAGCCAAGCAGACCAAACCAGCAGTCTTACTATGGGCGTGACTACACTACCAAGTTGGACTTGCTCAAGAAAAACCTCAAGGTTCTCAAGATGACAAACCAAGAGGAAGTAAATGCTTCCACTTACAACTCCGTAATGGAACTCCTCTAAACTTTAGGGGAACACCTGAGCAAGTGTATAAACTGCTCGCCCCCTGTGAATTCCATTGTGGTAAGTAGCAGGGGGATTTCTTATGCCTGGATCTTGGGCTGCGGCCCGTTACCGAATTGTTATAATAATTCATTTACGAAGACAAATAAATTTGCCCCAGATTCTTGACAATGTCAGACCCCCAATGTAAAATAGACTCATCAAACAATAAGAAAGTAGGAAACTATGGCCCATTTACTAGAACAATCAGCAACAGGCGAAACCGCTTTTGCTTCCTTCAGGGAGCCAGCTTGGCACCAGCTTGGAACTGTGTTCAATGAGGAAGTAACAACAAGCGAGATGTTGGCACTTGCTCACCTAGACCGTTGGGATGTCCGCTTGGAAGATGTATCTATCCCTAATGGTTTCTCTAGTGACAAGAACTATTTCTTTGTAACTAGAACTAACCCATTCAACTCAGAACAGAATGATGTTCTTGGTGTTGTTGGTGAGCGTTACAATGTTTTGCAGAACGAAGACCTTTTTGATTTTGGTGATGCCCTGCTTGACGGGGGACGCTGGGAGACTGCTGGTTCTATCAAGAACGGCAGACAGGTTTTTGGTTCTCTTGCTCTTGAGCGTGATGTTGTGCTTGACCCTAACGGCGTGTCTGATGTTGTAAAGTCTTATTTGCTAATCAACACAAGTCATGACGGTTCAGTAGCAATTCAGGCTAGTATCACACCTGTTCGTGTTGTATGTGCTAACACTCTAAACCTAGCTCTTGGCAAGGTTAACAGAGGCGTAAAGCAAACATTCAAAATCAGACACACTGCTACAGCTTCAGGTAAGGTTGCTCAGGCTCGTGAGGCTCTTGGTCTTGCTAACCAGTATCTTGATGAGTTTGACAAGCTAGCTAGCAAGATGATTGAAACAGAAATTACCAAAGCTCAGTTTGACAAGATTGTTGAGCTAGCGTATCCAAAGCCAGACAAAGACACTAAGGGTGCTGTCAAAAAGTGGGAAAACAAAACAGACATTCTTCAGTCTATCTATGTTGGTGACACTAACTCTATGATTGCTGGAACTGCTTGGGGTGCTTTCAATGCTCTAACAGAAAGACTAGACTGGTATCGAACTGCCAGAGGTGGTTCTAACGAAAGTATCCTAGCTGCTGCTTCAGGTTTTGACCCTGTAACAACTGCTGAAAAGAATAGGTTGATGAACCTAGTTTTGGCTAACAGCTAAAACAAAACTCCTGGGCATGAGTATAAACTGCCCTCCATTCATACTTGACAAGCGGATCGAAATCGGCTGCGGCATCAATAATCATATTGTTAAACAAAAAAATACAATTACGAACCTATAACAAAATCGCCCGAATTATTGAAAATGTCTGACCCCTACCCTATAATAATTACAACCTAAAGAAAGTAGATTATGCCCAAATACTATGTAACAATGCGTGTTGATTTTGCTGGATACCTTGAAGCTGATAGCGAAGACGAAGCAGAGAAACTTGCTTGGACAAGCTGGGGTGACACAATGGACAACGACATAACTTATGACGGTATTTATTCCATTGATGTTGAAGAAGTAGAGGAAGATGAGGAAGATGATGACGAAGAAGAAAATGTCTGACCCTACTACTATAATTGTTCCTATGATGAAAGTATGCCCTGCCCATGATGGCAATTTTGACTGTAACCCATTCTGCCGTATCTGTGAGGGTAACCAAGAGTATGAGTCTAATGGTTATCTACCCTGTAATAGATTTGGACATTGTGGAGAATATGTTGAGGAAGATATTTGGCACGAAGAATTAGGTTTCTGTGTTGAGTGTCAGTATATGTATTTCAACCAAGAGTTAGACCCATTCACCCTAGAGAGAGTAGCATAATGAGTAGCACAATTAGTACATGGACTAAGTTTATTTCTAATGCAGGGGACGATGAGTTCAAACAGCAGATGGCTGCTATATTGTCAGATGCCCTTGCTACACTAGATACTATACCTGATGAGGAATTAGAAAGATTGGTTGATTGTGAATAATCCTAAGAAAAAGTTTATTGTTACTTATACAGCTCAGTATGATGTTGAGGCAGATAGTTCGCCTGAAGCTATGGATATTGGACAAGAGATACACGCACATTTGCCAGACGGATTTTGGGAAGTAGCTCATATTGATAATCAAGAGACAGAATAGGGTATGGTCTGCTAAAGTGACTAAGACAAATGATTTTACTAAACTAAACCAACTAACAGATTTTATGGTTAGTCACCTCTATAGCCTGTATGACAGCATAGAGGAAGTAGAAGAGTTTTCAGATGACTGGGACTACATTAGCGGAAGTATTGACACAACACAGGTATACCTGCTAAAATGTGGGGTAGAGTTTATGGAACACACAGCATACATAGAGTATGTTGATTCACTAAAGTGGGAGAAAGTATAATGGCAATCTTTATTTCAAACATCAATGGCGACTGGTGGCAGTTCCATGAGGGACATCCACTGTTTGTTCTTGATACCAATGAAGTTCCTGAGACTGTTCTAGAACAAGTCTATGAGGCTTTGGAGGGGGACAAGTTTGAAGAAGTTATCATGGAATACGGCAGAGAGATGGCTCTAGATGTCTAGGCAAGTTTGGCAGGTATCAATCTATAAAGAAGGCATCATTGAGATTGATACTGATGAGACAACTATTGAACAGGCTGTTGAAGACTGGACTTATGATTTAGAAGTTCAGTATGATTTGCTGGAGGAAGAGTAGGGGATCCTGCTCTTTCGAGCTGCGGCAGGTTAACATAATCTATTAAACATAAAAAATTAATTACGAACCTGTTGACAAATCCCCCAAATTTTGAGATAATTGATTCCCAACTGAAAGTAGAAATTCATGCAGGTATATGCAAATAAAAGACCAAAAGTATCAGACGTATCATGTTGGAAAGGTATCTTCCATCAGAATGGTGTGAGGGTATATGAGGCGGATAACTATTATGATTACTATAAAGTTACCGCTGGAAATGACAGGCCTAAGTATTTCTTTGGTGAGACTGCATGGATGCAATGCCAGAGCTATGTAGTTGACAAAATAGGCATGGCAGGCTATAATGTTTTTAGTAACTAACCCCAATCGAAAGTAGACAAATGCACGTAATACAATACATTGCAGTAAAAGCAGATGACGTATCACATGCTCATCGCTCTGTCAAAAGTTATCTTGAAGACCAATTAGGTAGTGGAGATACACACAATACATGGTTTGACTGGTTTGTAACAGGTGGCGGACGTTGGGCTACAGGTGACAACCAATATAATGATGACTGGACTGGAGATATTAGACACCAGTCTGACGATGAGTTTGAGGAATACCTAGATACCGCTCACAAATACAGGCAGCAGGAATTGTCTACGTATGAAGAAGAAGCACGTAAAATAAATCTAACAGAGATACTAGACAGCCTGCAGGACTTTGAGTTTGACCATTTCAAAGCAGGCATGGACTTATACCCTATCAAGAAACTATACGACCTATGCATGGGGGTATGGGACTATCAGTCTTATTTCTTTGACATAGAACATGAGGCTACCTCCAGAAAATACATGCGTGAAAGTATTGACAAAGGTGATGATAACTGGTATCTTGTTCCTGTGGATTTCCACTTTTAGAAAGTAGGTAAGTGTGGAGTTTCTAACTATACTGGCATTCATATTGATTGCTGGTGGTTTTCTAAACGGTATATTTGATGTAAGGAATCACGACTAATGATGATTGAGAAAGTAGAAGCAGTAGAGTATCAAGGCTGGGGCAACTGGGCTGATAAGTTCAAGCCTACCAAAAACCAGTTTAGCAAAGACCCCAATGAGCATATGTTTGAAACCTTTGGGGAAGAGTATGACTATGTCAAGACTGTTGATGAAAAGTTCGTATGGACTTGGGTGCAAGGTGACCTATGCGATATTATCGTAGCAGGCAGAAGCTATGTAAATAGATTAGGTTACTACATTACTGAGCTACCGTGGGACAATGAGTGGGACAGTTGTCTGCTTAGTGTTCAGGTAGAATGTGAATGCTATGACGAAGACGGGTGGGAGTATGGAGACCCAGATTGCAAGCCTTGTGAGGGGAGCGGGTATGTCACAAACTATGTATCGTAACAAGAACCGTAACAAGACTCTTATTGACTATGACCTTAACATCTACATGCCTGAAGAGCTGGATGAGGGAGGGAATTCATATTGGGACCCCGCCAGCTGGAAGATACATGTATACATCGTTAACAGGTATGGTCACGAGGAATTCGATGAGCCTGTCAAGTTAACAGCTGAAGAAATCATGGCCCTAGGTTTTAATAGGGATGAGTACTTCAGCAATGAGCAGGACGTGTGGTATGGCCTAGACGGATTCAGGATGGAATACTGGCACAAGATGTCTGACAGACTCAAGATGTATTTCGATCAATTGCCAAAGTACGCTGAAGATGTAATCTAACTAAATAAAGATTGATGCGTCTGAGCCTAGCTCCGCATCATGGATACAGCTGGTTAGGGGTAGCCAGGGTATCCAAGGGGTGTCAAGGACTTTCTACTTTCACCTTGACACCCCACCCAATTTCTGATACAATACGCACAGGAGAATAATGACAAGACACAGGCAAAGCACAGCAGAAAAAACAGCAATCAAAATCGGTAGCCTAGTAAATGACCTAACTTTAGATTTAGACCAAGTTGGTATGTATTTGGGTAGAGATAACAACATAACCTATAACAGACTTATGGTGATTTTGGAAGCTGCTAAGTGGGAGAAAGAAGAACAATGGGAGATGATACAAGATGAAAACTACCTTTTCTAATAAGTGTGCCATTCTAGCAGATGTGTGGATGGACTATAGAGATGACGAGCAATTTGAAGACTATGTTGAGTTCAATGACTTAGGTCTGCCACTTGCTTATTGTGCATACACAGAGCTTATTGCTATAGATGAGGACAGCCCAGCAGGAGAAATTATTGACGAGAGTTTTTCAATCTTGCTTACAGGCATTGGTCTGAATGATACAGGGTTTGAAGACCTAGACCAGATTCTAACTTTGGCTGTAACAAAAAACAATAACGAGAAGTAATAGTCAGGGGTCACTTTAATGTGGCCCCTGTCTGGCCGCAGTGATCTATCCCTAGTGCCCAAACCTTTACGAACCAGACATTAAGAACCCCAGAATATTTTTCGCAGATCCAAACCTCTATATCCAAATTTAAATAAATAGACATTACGAACGCAACGAAAAAAATCCCAGAAAGTTTTGTCATTATATCGTTATCAAACCGTTATATTTGGTTTGGGGGTACTTAGGCAAACCTTAATACCTGATATACTATATACATGAGTCCTAGAGGTTTCTTCAGTAAAGAATCTATACATCCTCATTTTACTACAGAGGAGTATAAGAATAGTGATCAGTATCAAAAAGATATTGATTCTTATATAGCTATGGAGAATAGGATCAAGGCTTGGTTTGGATACCCCCGCTTTTTGTGGTACAAGGGTTTGGCAGCTATTGGAATACTGGCGAAGCCAGAAGATAACAAAGATAAATAGACATTACGATGGGGCATAAAAATTCCCAGGTATTTATAAAAATAACCAAATCCTTTTAATAAATTTCCCCTATATAAGATACAATAACAAACCAATTATCCTTGATTTCGGATAGTTTTATTTGAAGGTTTGGGCATATAACGGTTTGATAAATATATGGTTTGGGGCTTGACATTTGAATGGTTTGGGGATATAATGGTTTGAGAAAGATTACGAGCTTAAGGTTTAATACGCTCAGTTACCCATACCACTTTCCTCCACTTCTCTCCACTATAAAAACCATTACGATCAGTAATATATTTTTCCCAGAAATCATGTCAAAACCATAGCCTAATTAGCCTTAAAATCGATTTTGAGGGGGGCATCAAAACCTTCGTTTGACTGGATATGGGCTATTTTCTTTTGCGTCTATCGTCTATATCCAATAGCACTAAAATGGTAGCTCCCAAAAGAAACATGCTTGATAAAACAATAGCTAGTATTTGAAGATTACTCATCTTTTGGAGTGTCTGGGATATATGGGTTGCTTGGCTGCAAAGAGTCTTTGTTCTCTTCTGTAACAGCAGTCATAACTGTCTCTTCTGAACAGTAATTGCACTTCGGCATCTTATCTCCATCACCTGGTAGATTGTTGCCACATGTCATACATCTATAGATAGTTTCCATAATATCTCCTATTGATCTATTATATCAGTATTATGTTTATATAGGGGATTGGGATGCTCTGGTTTGATACCCCTGGATTTTAGAGTAGGTTATCCCTCACCTTTTTGGCCTTATCAAAAGCTGGATCATTTTCTAATAGGTTTAAATGTGAATAGTTTATCTGGCCAGATTGATCTGGAAATCTAAAGAATATCATGGTTACAAACTCACCCTCTTTGAAGACCTTGTGGGGCCTCCAGTGTGGATACTGATTAGGATTAAAAATAAGAGCATCATTGTCATTCATTTCAAAAACTTCTGTGTCTAATCCCAGTGGCCAAAAAGTATTAGACTTATATTGATAATCTATGATTACACTATTATTGTCCCCATCAAAATGTGGTGCTAGATTTGGATGTCCGTACTTAGCTTCATAATGAGCAAACATAAGGTTTATGTTAGGAAGTTCTTTTTCTAGCAATTTTTCTACTTTTTGTTTTATGTTTTCTTTTATGCGATGTGGCATTTCAATTGTATAAATAACTCTTCCAAGCCTTGCATCTTCTTTCTTTTCAGACCTTAAAGACCATAAATTTTCATCCGTCAATATACGATCTATTTCTTCAAGCTCTTCTGGGGGTAAGAAGTTTGGGACTTTATATACATTTTCCATATAAGCATTATAGCAGCTATAGGCTTACTAGAGGATATTGCTACGGAGTAGCATGGGTAACTCTATTTTACCGCCGAACTTTAAGCTATAATATCTTAATGACTATCGAACTTATTAGTGTTATCGGCTTTCTTTGCCTGGTGGCAATTTGGTTTGCGATGAAGCCTTAGCATATTTGCTCAAAAGTTTTTCTGTTTCTTTGTCAAAGGCCTTTTGCTCTTTGGCGTGAAACTTGGCCTTTCTTTCTAAGGATCCTTCTGCAAAAGTCTGCTGGCGTGTCTTTGTTTTATTTCCTGGAGTTTTGTGAATGGCTTTTCTTTGCATTAAAAGTCATCGTCCTCTGGATAATATTCTTTAATGTCTGCTGGCTTTAGTAGTTCCATTACTTCTCTGTAGAATACCGCTCTTTGTCCCTTGCCCATATTAAGCGATGATTCAAACATCATGTTAAGAATGAACTGAACACGCTCTCTTTCTTTTTCAACGCCCTGCTCAAAGCCAGATTTAAAGCCCGCCTCTTCTCCTGCTTCATATGCTTCGTCTTGTGGCTCTGCCTCTATGCCATTATCAAAACCTTCATCATATCCTGCGTCATGTCCAGCAGAATATCCTGCATCCCAAAGCTCTCGCTCTTCTAGAGTTAAATCTTTATAGTCTTTCATTCTGTCATCATCCAATCTATAATTTCTGGATTATCTCTCATAAACATAATGAGTGCATTTTCGTATACCCCAATGAAAAAGTGCTCCCACTTTTCATAATCTGCTTCTTTTTCTGGCAAACCATTTTCAAATATCATACGCATAGCATGAAGTATTTCATGCATTACAACAACCTTTTGTTTCCCAACAGATAGCTCATTTGCTATTACAATAAGGTTACCCTGATCCAGGGTATATCCGTGAGAGCCATCGCTCAACATTCCATCTTCATGGGAATAGCGATATTCAATATTGTAAGTCTGTGGTCCAATCCTAACCTTGGTAGGTCTTGGGTCTCTAGTTGGCATGGGAATCCTTAGCTCAATGTAGGTCTATTATACAGGATTGGCATCAGAAAGTCAATGGTATAATATTACGATGACAGATAGAGAACCCCACGTATTTCCAGAACTAGAACAGGCCATAGACCTTGTGGTTCATACCAAGTCCCCCGAAAAGTGGATACTTGTTGATAGAGAAACTGGAAAAATATTTCAGGGTTCTGCAAATGGGCATTGGGATAGGCTTATGCCTAGAGAGTATCTGCCACAATTTCACGAACTTTCTTAAACAAAGTATCCTGATAAATTGGAGTCTTGGTGGCATGAGACTGCTGCTCTAGCTCATCAATTGCCGTCAAAATTCTTTCTCTTTCCTGAAACCTAGCATCTTGAATAAAGTTATCAATTGCTTTTACGTCAGATTTAGATGCAGTATTGTCTAATACTAGCATTCCGTATTCATACTTGATCATGCTATCTCCCGTAATATGATGTAAAAAATGGGAAAAATATTGCACCTATAATTAGCATAGCTGGGACTAGCCCAACTAGTGCAATTACCTGTATAACATTCCAGTCAATTTGTTTCTTATAGTACTTAATGATATTCTTTAAAGTTAAGTAAGCGTTGGTCATACTTAAGTTTATCATTTTATCCCTCAGATGTCAATGGCGAATTATATGTCTCTATTTCAATATCTAAGTCAGGATAGTCTTCTGTAATTCTTTTTATAGCTTGCCCTGTATCGTGTCCCACTTCTTCATGTCTGCTTAGATGGGCAATTGCTTCTCTTGGAGTTTTAAACTCAGGCCACCAGTCCTTATCCCAATCTGCAAACAGGCATCCACAGCACTCAATGTACCCACCCACATGCTCAAATATGTAAACATCTGATGTGCTAAACCGTTCGAAACTCATCCCAATCGCCCCTATATGTATAATTTAATCCCAGCTCTGGGGTATAGACGCAGATCTCGTCAGGCTCTAGATATTTGACCTGATTTTCTGAGGTAATGTGAAACATATAAGTGCCCTTGGGTACGGCAGTCTCAGCATCCATATTCTTCATAAGATTAATAAATGTATCACGCTTGGCTATTACGAACATATATATAGTTTACTGCAAAAAAAGCGGCTTGTCAATAAACACAAATAAAGGAATGTATAATAGTTTTTGGAGGTCATAATGACACTAAAATCTATTTATGATATTGAATTAAATTCGGCAGATGGAGAGCCTGGTTTTTTACAGCAATTTAAGGGCAAGGCTGCTATTGTTGTAAATACTACCGTTGGATGTGGCAATGCCAATCAAATGGAAGTTTTGCAATGGCTGCAAGAAAAGTATGGCGGAGATCAATTTCAAATTATTGCTATTCCAACTAACGATTACTGTGGACCAGGAGTTACTTATGGAAAGTGGTCTGAGGGAATTACCTGTGGTTTAGATTCTCAAAATTATGGCCAAGATGTTTATGGAACTACATTTAAGTTTTCAGAAATGGTATCATCAATTCCTCAGCCTGGTGTAAGCGTACAACTTGGAGTAGAGCCAGGACACAATGGATTGGGACAGCCAAATGGCGAACCCCATGAACTTTATTTAACAATTAGAGAACACCAGCTTGCTGCAAAAGAAGTATTGAAAGCAAACGGCCTTGACCCCTACAATATGTTTAAAGATAAATACTTTTCATATTGGCTCAATATGGGCTTTTATAACGGAGATCAAATGGGCGGAAACTTTGAAAAATATTTAATTGATAAAGATGGATATGTTCACAAGCATTTTCAATGTACCACACTAAATATTGATGTTGAAAGAACAATTAAAGAAGTTGGTGTTGATGGAAACATGGAAATTGGCGTTGGTCCTGGACGATCCAAAAAGATATTTGAAGAAGAATGGACAGTGATTTGTCAAGAAATTGAGCAGCTAATTGCTGGTCAAAAATCCATTATTAATCCCACATCTAACTAATATTTCATTTTGACAATGATATAATTAGGTATGGATAAGATTAAGACTGATGTTCAGAACGCCAAATGGCATACCCTTTGGCAAAAACGCATGGCCGAAAATAAGCCACGTGAAGGCGATTACAACTTTGTGGTTTGGAAGAATGGCTCTGAAATAATTATAGAGCCATGGAATAAATCAGTTCCCCCGTCAGTATATACTAAGGGACAATGGGTAGTCTTGGCATCAGATTATAGAGAGGACAATGATGGCAGGTAAAAAAACAAAAGGAGAAAGAAACTCCAACAGGCAAAATGGCAAGGCAAATAAAAAAAGGCCACTAGTATTTGATCCTGAAAAAAGAAGGCTTGTAAGAGCAAAATAGCATTTTTTGAGGTATATAATAGAAGTATGACACAAAAAGAAATTGTTGAGTTTTCTACTTCTGGATCTAAAACCTCTGAAATAATGCAACCAATAGTTCAAGAACTACTTCACAATAACCCAGATGTTACATATACTAGAATTAATTATGATGAAGAGCCAGACCTAGTAAAGGCCATGATTGCTTCTCAGCCACCAACAATTAGTCCATTTTTTGTGAGCTTTTACGATGGCAAGATGTTTGCCAGTGCTGCTGGATTAATTTCTGCAGATGAGCTATCTAGACTATTAAAAATCTAGGTCTGGAAAAACTGTCTGTGCTTCATTGCAATTTAAGCAATAGTGCGTATAGTCTTTAATAACAGTACCGCCAAGAACAACTTCATCTCGTCTAGATGCCTCAATCATTTCAGGTGTAGGATACCCATAAACTATTGGCACCATAAAAAATTGATTACAAATTGAGCAGACCATTAATTAATTTTATCATATAAATACAATATAATTGGCAAATGATACCTATTTTTTGGAAATGTCCAGAATGTGGTATGTCTATTAGGGCAGAGCAGACTGATCAAATCCCTACCATCATTACTACACATAACTGTGATACAATATAAGAATGCTAACACATTCTCTAATTACCCTTTCAAGCAGCAACGTTACAAGGGTGTCTCCAGCTGGTGTTCACTCTGGATGTGACGTAACAGTACAAAATGTTAATGATACTGGTTACATCTACCTTGGAAATTCTGCAGTATCCAGCACAAACTATGGCTTTAGAATTTTACCAAACCACTCCATTTCTTTTGAGCTTCCTGGAAAGGACGCTCTTTATGCAATCTCTTCTGTCAATTCTATGAAGGCAGCTGTTATGATTACCAATCTTGAGAGTGGTAGTTAATGGCTAGGTTTACACATCCTGCTTTTGGTGATGTGGGCGGGCTAACTACTGAAATTAAAACATATTCTCCAGTTTGGTCTGGAACTGGGTTGGCCTTTACTGGAACACCAGCAAGTGGCTCATACATTAAAATGGGTAACTTTGTAACCGTACAGATGGATGTTATTTTTACTAACGTTACAAACTTTGGAACTGGGCAATATTCTTTAACATTGCCAGTTGCATCTCAGTACCACACAGATGTTTATGGTGGTTCCATACATAAGATAACGAATCAGGGAATAGACCACTATAGCATTAAAGGTCACTTAGTTCCTGGTAGCACAACTTTCACCCTTTGGATAATTGGTAGCAGTGCTGCAGATGCCCCGTTTGATCACAACACTCCAGTAATTATTGATACTGATGACAAGTTCCATATGTCATTTACATATATTTGTGAATAAGTTATCAAACTGTAATAAATTACTTGATTTTTACCCCCATACAGGAGTATAATATATCATCAACTTAATAAGGAAGTGTTTATGACTACTGTTTATACAAAGCCATCGTGCGTTCAGTGCGATATGACTAAAAGATATATGGATAAGAATGGTATTTCTTACAATACCGTGGATATTACTGAGGACCCAGATGCATTAGACTTAATTGTTGGCATGGGATTTTCATCAGTACCAGTAGTCATTTCAGAAAAAGGTACTTGGGCAGGCTTTCAGCCAGATAAGATTAATCTTTTAGCTGCTTGATTTTTTGACTTAGTTAGTGTAAAATTAATATATGAGCCTACCAGACATTGACTATGAATTGAGAAATGTGGGACAATTTGAGTATGGTGTTGATCTAGCAAGTCCCAGAACGCCACAAGATATGCAATTTGTTGCAGATGCATTTGCTGCAGGGCAACAAAAAGAACGTGAAAGAATTGAGCAGGCACTAACTGCTAAATCTTCTAGTGGTCATTTAAGTATTGCAGTATTTGAATTGCAGAATATTATTAATGAATAATATTTGGGAAGAACTCAAGTCTATTAAAAAAGATCTTGATGCTATTGAAATGCAACTTGGCATGAATAATGAAGCAATAGAATCTATTGAAATGGAGCTAAGATTTTTACAAGCAGAGCTGGATTACGAAGCCAGGGGCAATAGCTCAGCAGGTTAGAGCAAACGACTCATAATCGTTCGGTCCTGGGTTCAAGTCCCAGTTGCCCCACGCCCCCATAGCCCAATGGTAGAGGCAGCAGACTTAAAATCTGTTCAGTGTCAGTTCGAATCTGACTGAGGGCACCAAACATGGTATAATTAACAATATGAGTATAAATGCATGGGGTAGGATTAGCCCAAGACGTAGAGAAAAGATGCAGCAATTGTCTGGAGAACAGGCCACGGCTGCAACTAAAGAAAAGATTGAAGATCAGAAGCGTAAGCGTTATGAGCTTCAGGAATCTAAGCGTGCTCCCAAAATTCAGGTAGACCAAAAGATAATTCTTTGGACATGGCTAATTGGTATTGCTGCTGCTTTTATATCATCTGCAATCGTATCATTTAATGGTATTACTTCTGTTGCAGAATTTGTTGGACTATCTCAGTCATGGATGGCTGGACTATTCTTTTTCTTTATTGAGCTTATGTATCTTTTATTCTTGGTTGCATATCTTGTACTTGCGTCTAGAATAGATGAAGATGGTAAGTCAGAAAAAACTGGCGGTGCATTGATTGGAATGATAGCCTTTGGTGGTATTGCAGTTCTTGCTAATGCCTTCCACACTTTTGATTTTTGGGAGTGGGCATGGACTGAGCCACGTATGTGGGCAGGTATTATACTAAGCATTGCAGCACCAATTGCAATTATTAGTGCATCCAAGATGGCATCCAGAGTTGTATTTGCTAAAGCAATTAAGCTTTAGTCCATGCTGTATAATAGTATTACTATGACAAAATTAGCTATTGCTGTTCCCACTCGTGGTAGGCCACACAATTTATTGAGACTTGCGAATGCCCTAAAAGAAACTTGTACTGTCGAATATCAGCTTTTTGCTCGTATTGATAATGATGACACATCTCCATACATAGAGCTAGAAAATACAACTTATCTTGTTGGGCCTAGAATATTTTATGCTAAATCAGTTAATGAAATTGCACAAAAGGCATTAGAGGATGGCTTTACACATATTGCAATCCTTGGCGATGATGTTTTGCCTGAAACAAAAGGCTGGGATAAGATAATGATTGATTCTTTATCAGATCTTGGAGTTGCATACGGAAGTGATGGCTTAGAGCATCTGCATGGACAAGATCTTCCAACACATGTAGTTGTTCCAATTGAAATGTATAAACGTTTGGGCTGGATTGCATTACCAACACTAAGACATTTATTTTGCGACAATGTTTGGAGAGAGCTTGGCAAGATGACCAACTTTATTTATCATCCACAGGTGAAGCTATCCCATTTGCATCGCTGGAATCAGAAAGCCCCAGATGATGAAATTTATCAGCAAGCAAATGATAAGCGTAAGCGTGAACAAGATAAAAAAGCATTTGAGACTTGGAAGAATGGAAAAGGCCTACAAATTGCCAAAAAGGCTTTATCGCAGCAATGATGCAGGATATTAGTTGGCTTGACCCCGTAGTGGATGCACATAAAAAATATTTTGTAGAAAAAGCTTTTAGAATAATTGATGTTGGATCTCGTGATGGAGATGATGCTCAGTGGCTTTTGTCACAATTAGGAGATGAAGACGAGTGTAAGGTTATTTGCATAGAAGCAAGAGAAGCAGCAGCTCTTGAAATTAGAAACAAATATCCAAACTTCGCAGTATTTCAAACAGCAGTTTCTAATTTTATTGGAGAAGCCAAATTTGTACAAATGAATGATCCAGAATTTTTGGGCTCATCTTCCCTTGAGCTAGTAAGAGCAAATGCATATCCAATAGAAAGCACACTCATAGATGTTCCAGTAACAAGATTAGATGCCATAATTGAACCAGGGATAATTGATATTTTAAAAATAGATGTTGAAGGACACTCTGTTCCAACAATTGAGGGCATGGGAAGCCTAATAAAAGATGTTTTAGTTGCTCATATTGAGACTGAAACACCTGAAAGGTCTGCCTGGGGAGAGCCATCAAATAATTTAAAAGTTATTGAAATTATGCAAGACCTTGGATTTTGTTTGGCAAACGTTAGCTATCAGTGGGGATGGAGTATTCAAGACCAGACTTGGGTAAACACAAAACATGAAAGATATAGGAATTAATAAATGACAGTTGTTGCATTATCACATGGCTATCCGCCACTTTGGAATATGGGCGGAGAAGTTTCACTTCATAGAACTATGAAGGCAATAAAAGAAGAATCGTACGTTTTGACCAAAACAGATAGGTCATACACTTTTGAGGGCATTAACGTAAGACAAATTAATACTCCAGATGTTTTAGATATAAATGCAGATCCAAGGCCAATTGCCCAGCAGCTCGCAGAACTAAATGCTAGAGTTGTTATTGGACAAAATGAATTATCTTTGCCAGCTGTTTTGGCTGCTAAAGATATTGGTGCAACCTCAATTGTTAATGTTCATACCCCTCCAAAATATGGTGGCGGAATCTCAGCTGCAATGTTAGAATCAGATTATGCCATTTATAATACAAGAGCTGCGGCAAAAGAGTGGGGAGAGCCTGATGCATTTGTTTTGCATCCACCAATTAGCCCAATTCCAAACAGCATTAGCAATACTGGTGATGCGTATACCCTCTTGTCATCTTTAACAAATAAAGGTGTCACAGTCGTAATTGATTTAGCAAAAATATATCCCAACAAAAGATTTATAATAGTCAGGTCGCCAGCTGAACCAACGCATGGCCTTAAAGATATTGAAGAAATTGTTTCCAAAATTCCAAACATAGAGCTTCATCCCAGAGTGGCTCCAGAAAATGTAGATATATATTTAAAACAAACCAGAATACTATTAGTGCCATCCAGATATGAAACATATGGAATGTCTGCAATTGAGGCAGCTGGCTATGGAATTCCATCAGTGCACGTTGACACACCCCATGTTAGGGAGGGTATTGGCGGTGCTGCAGTATTAATAAAACCACTTAATGTAATGGGTGCCCAAAGAGGAATTAACCAGATAGAAAAGTATTACAATAAGTTTAGTGAAAATGCTAGGCTGAAGGCTGAGTCTCTTCATGCAAGACAAGAAGTGGAGCTAAGTCAATTTGCTGAGCTAATTGAAACCATAAAAAAGCCAGCCAGCAACGACTTACGCAGAAAATCAATAGCTTTAGCTACTAGAAAATACTTTTAGCTCGTATCTTGATGGAATGCAAAACATATTTTTTAGCATTCTATCGTAAGCCATTCCAAAAGAGCTATCTTGTGTTGAAAAAAATGGATACTTAAAGCTTAGATATTCATAACTTTTAAAATCATATTTTGGATCTGAATAAACCTTGACATCATCTATTACTTCAATTTGATCTTCTGATAAAAATCTATTTCCATAGTTTGATCTCCACATTACATTTTCTTTAGCTATTATTGATAGCTTGCTTTTGCTAATAAGCATTGGTGCATGTGTTTCAAAATCTAGTGGAACATCTCTATATTTCTTACAATGCCTCAATAAATGATTTAACCTTTTAATATATGGGGAATTGACTCCGTTTGATTTATTAAAAACTATTTTATTATATAGTGTCCCAGACGAGTATGCCTTTATATTTGGAACATATCTAACAAAAAAGAAGTCATCATTCATAATAACTATTTCGTCTGGTATGTTTGGATTATCCATTATTGCAATCAAGCTATTTTTTACATTTTGAAAAGCATCTGCTACTTGCCTAATTGGTATAAAATTCCCAACGTACCAGTCTGGCTTGCCCCCAACAACCCAGACAGTAGAATTTGGGTAGAAGGTTTGAGCAGAGCGTAGCGAATATCTAAGCTCTTCGTTATCTCCATTTCTACAAATGTATACAAACACTATTTCTTTTTCCAACATAACTCCTGGTATAATTATATCGTATGGTCAAATCAGCCAAACAGAAGAAACAGCTATATAAGGTTTTAGAAGAACTTCACCTTTATAAGGAAAAACACGGCTGTGCTGATTGCAGGAATCATTTTCCACATTACGTACTAGAATTTGATCATAGACCAAAAGAAAATAAAATAGATGTTGTGTATAGGGTATTAAGAGCTTACGGTCCAGAGGCTGCATGGATCGAAGTAAAAAAATGCGATGTGGTTTGTGCAAACTGCCATAAAATTAGAACATACCAAAGGGAGCAGGAAAATGAATCTTGAGCAAGAGATCAGAGCTATCCTGTTTGACATAGGAAAAGAAATTAAACTGTTAAAAATAGATGATGACAATATTGTTATTGATATTGATTATGAAAGGTATGTTGATAGACTTAGGCAGCTCTTAGAGTCTTCAACTTATGACCAACAGTAATATCTGTTGGCTTACCGTCTCTATATAGGGTTATAACGGCCACAGGATCATCTTCAGAGGCATTTAAAGCAAAGTCGCTATTTGGTACGTTATAGGTTCCACTTCTGATTATTCGTCTTATTTTACCTGTTGCCCTGCCGCCAGAAGAATTCCAAGATACCATTGAACCTACGCCTAAAGCCTTAAATATGTCTGTCAATGATTCTGATGTTGTCCAATCTTTACCAAAATTAGCAAACAAAGCTTTGTCTTTCATTCTGTTTACAATGCCCCGTGACCAGCTAAATCCTGCATCTCCGCCCCATGCATCCCACATAATACGACCATTAGATGGATTGCTTGTGTTATAAAAGTCTTTACCCTTCTTATCTACTTCATGGCGAGAAAAGAATGAGAACATTCTACGCACAACACTTAGTGACATTGATCTGCCTGCAACTATATCTCTTGCACGACCCCAGCCTACTGGAGTTCCTGCCCCAGTTGCCTTACCTTCTTCTTTCCAACGCAAAGCTCTACGTGCTGCTGCTTTCATTCCAGAGGTTGGTGTAAAAGTTTCTGCCTTAAGCATAAGTTCAAGCATGTCGTCATCCATGTCCTCTGGCATATTGTGTCCCTCTAAACTTTCAAGTTTTTGTGCGTCTAAATACATCATGCCAATACTGTATGCTGTTGGCTCCCAAGATCCATTTTCTTCTTCATAAATGCGAACAGACATCGCTGGATTTTCTGGTGGCATAGATTCAAGTGCATATTCACTTCCAGGCGTTCCAAGAGTTCCACCTTCCCACATGATGTGTTCTACCATTCCATGTGCAATGCCCTCAGTGGTTTGTCCCATAACAAAGTCACCCTCAACAATTCGCTCATCCATTTTAGATATTGGAACACAATTTGGAACCATTTTTCCATTTTTCCCTGGCTTCATTCCACGCTGTGTATATCCATCCCAGCATGGAGAAGCCTTATCTATATTACCTTCGGATTGATTAATGGCATAAATTTGTCGTGCTGCAGCCTCTTTTGTTTTGTGACAGCCCATCACAGTGCCGTCTTCTTTTATAGCAGGGTAGCCTGAGCAGCCGTAAGATCCCTTAGCTCCAACACGATATGGCATAGAAATATTATAGCATGGAAAATCCCCATACAGAACCTGTATTAGGCCAGGGGTCAAAATGGGTAACTAATCCATCCTAAGATAACGGCCTTGCCCTGTATGGGGACTATTTAATTATATACTACCTGATCTCAATCTGCTTTGGCTTTAGTTCCTCTGGCATATTGCGTTTTAGATCAATGTACAGAATACCGTCAAATGCTGAAGCATCCGTTATCTCAAAGTATTCTGGCAGGGAGAATGAGCGAATAAATTTACGAGTAGCAATTCCCTTGTAAATATATTCATCATCCTTTCCTAGCTTTTCACCCTTGATCGTTAGAACTCCTCTTTCTACTGAAAGCTCTAGCTCTCCACGACTAAATCCAGCAACAGCGAACTCCATTATAAAGTGATCATTGTCTACTTTCTTTACGTTATAGGGTGGATAGTTTGTTTTTTGCATTGGTGCACCAAATAACTTATCGAATTCCCGACTAAGTTGTGCAAATGGATCTACATAAGATACCATCATATTATCATCTCCTTTTATTAAGCGAGTTATTGCCCCCTAAATGGCAGGCATATATATTATAGCAAAAGAAAAAGCGGTCTGCAAGATTATGCAGACCGCCAATTTCTAAATAGACTACTTCTTTGTGGTAGCCTTCTTTGTTGCTGGCTTCTTGTCGCCAGTAGCCTTTTTGGCTGCTGGCTTCTTTGCTGCCTCTACGGCTGCATCTTCAAGCTTCTTTGTAACTGAAGATGTTACGGCCTTTGCTACTAGACCAAAAGCTGGATCCTTCTTATTAACCCAACGTAGTAGTGTTGGAACAGCAGAAGCCCACAGTGCATTTGCTACAAGTAGCCATTCAGCCCCACCAAACTCTAGTGGAGACGCAATGCCAGTGCTTCCCATTACGATTGTAATTGCACCTAGCACAGATCCCAAAAGGTTCCTTAGATAGGACTCAATCATTGCCTTATTCATATTTCTCCTTATTTATATTTACCACAATACCTCTGAAGCAATTATTCCAAAATGCATTGGGCACATTGGTAGAGATCTTTTTTCAATTGTTTTGTATATATTAGAAACAAGCTCATTACATTTGGATATGCAACAAACTGCTGGCATCTTATTGGTCAATGCCTGCAGGCTTTTTTCTATATCTATCTCTTGCTTCAAAGGTAACATTTTTCTTTTACTATTCTACCACATCCATGTTTTTGGAGGGTAGAAACTTTAACAGTTCTTTATAAGTTCTATCAATTTCGCTCTCTTTGTCAGACTCCATGGCTTTATATAGGGCCTCAATAGCAGTCTGGACTTGTTCAATATATTCATATGCTCCATCCCTGGAGTCAGAGAGAAACTTAATAAAGTCGTTCTCTATGCTTGGACCATTGTTTACTATAAAAGATAGTCTATCTATTTCTTCTGACAACACATTTTTATCGACAAATAGTTGTGCTATAACTGAAATGAATTTGTTATTCTTAATCTTTAGTACAATAGCGATAATTGATAAAGCCAATATGATTGATGCAAGACCAGCTAAAATTAAGACATTGATTAATTCTGAACTCACTGGCTCTCCTTATGTGTTACCCAGTAATATTTGCAAGTATCGCAGCAAGGCTGATTGTATTTGCTAATAGTTGCAGACTCAAACTCAAAGTAGAATTCTGGATCTTTATAAAACAGATTTGCTTTATGGGTCGTAGTTACAAATTTCATAATTTCTGAGTTCTGATACCATTTTGGAAAACCGCTCCCCCAGTTCTTGATGTTATTAGTTCTCAGAGTTATCAAGTTGTTTGTATTCTTGTCTGTCTTAATTCCTCTATAGTTTGCTTCACGAATCATAGAAGACACATAGTCATACAGAGATACTTCAAAGTCCTTCCACATTTTTACTGCTGGATGATTTCTCCAACCAGCGTGTGGATCATTGCTGGATAAAACCTTAAGTATTTGATAGCATTCAAGTATTTGCTTGTTTAATCTTTTGGAGTCAAGCATTTTGGCTACGGTATCAAAATCTTTTGATGGCAAAAATGTTTGCATTACTCTGCCCCACCTTCTCGTACTAGTAGCACGATAGCTCCATTGTCTTCCAAGGCTTTTTTAACCTTTATCATATATTCTACCGCATGACGCTTGTCTGCGTCAAGTAGTGACATAAACTGTTTTTCACTGGCTTTTACAGTAAGAAAGTGATTGTGGTCAATAATCTGTAACGTAAATCCTTTTGGCCCAGTCCCATCAAGAGAATGAAAGGCTCGCTTCATATCGTCTGTATACATTATTTATTATCCATCGTTAGATATTTCCAGGTTTCTGCCCACCTAGCCTTGTCTCTATGCTTATTAAATTCTTTAGAAATTTTTCCACCTTCTAAATATACTCCTCCCCAAACACCCCATTCTTTTTGCGAGATGCCAACCGCAAAACATTGTCTTGCAACTGGGCAAGTTGAGCATAACTGATCTATTGCAGGCCTTAAGCTTATGTTTTCTTCATATTTATCAAAGAATAAATTCCAGTCATAGTCTTTACAAGCAGCTTTTTCTTTCCATTTTTGAGATTGCATTTGCTACCTCATAAACTTATTTGGAATCTCCCAACCCTCAGTGGACAGAGCAAATATCTTTTGAGTGTACCACCTGCCTTTGATATAGGCACCATCTGGCTTGGACCAGGCAGTAGGATTTGGCAAAGACTGGACTACGTCCCAGCCACGCCATGAAAGAGTTTTATTAGATTCAACAATCTCTTCCATTTGTTCAAGCGAAGTAATTAACATTACAACTCCTTACTTATTTTTATCTTTGATCTCGTCATATCTCCAGGCACGAACGTCAACCTCTTTATTGTCCAAAAAGTTTGCAAGGCTAGAGAATGTTTCCTTCTTTGAGCAAAAGTAAATAAACATTTCAATTTTTTCAAAGTTATTTCTAAACCAAGACTCTGGCATATAAACCAATTTAACTGATATGCCCCTTGATTTAAAGTCAGAAACGTTTAAAAACTCTAGTGCCATCTCATTAATTCTTTTTGGTCCAGCACTAAAAACTGTCAGTCTTTTATCTGTTATTGGCATTAATCGTAATGGCATGGCCATTCCATGAATGAAAGAAGCGTAGTCGTTATAGGTTTTTGAACCCTGAATCCCCACTATCATTTTGCTTACCTTCCGTTAATTTTTGAACAATAAAAAACATCTTGTCTAATTCTACCCTATCCATACCCATTGTGTCAACTGTTTTTATTGTAGAATTATCAATTTGTCCATTAATAACTGAAGCCTGGTAGAATTTGTTATCTTTTATCCAGTAGGCATTGCCGTCAACGAATACTACTGTCATACTCTGCTTAGCCATTAGATCTCTAGATTGGGTTTTAATAGGCTCTGGGTCGTCTTGTAAATTTTGCAAAGCAAATAATAGTAAACTGTGTATATAGCTCTGACTACGTCTAATGGGATAAACAGTAAATCTTCTAGCGATCTCAAGCTTTTGTATTACTTTAGCAGCAATATATAATGAAGCAATGCCGAAAACTATACCAAATAAAAATTCCATATAAACCCCAAGACTATTATACTATTGAATCTTGAGTGCCTCTATAATAGTCATCAATGCATGCCTATAAATCTTTGGCAACTGTGCTACTTCGTATTCATTTAATGCTTTAGGCATTAAAGTTACCCTTGGACTTTCCGATTCTATATCCATTGCAACAAAACCATGCTCCCAAAGATAAACAATTAAGCCATAAAATTCTTCATTAAGCTGTTCTTGCAATCCAGGAATTGTGTTTCTTGCTTCTTCTGTAAATGAATATAAAAATTCTTGAGTCTCTGGATCAATACCAGAGACTTCAACATAGCCATTTAAAATTAAATATTCTAAATAGTCTTCGGAATCACTATGATTGAACATTACGTTTTGCAAGTAGGGCATCAAAATCTTTGACCTTGGTATCTCCAAGGTATCCCCAAGCATATCCCTTTTCAATCATTTCATGGTTTACGGAGTTGCCATCGCCGTCAAGATATAGCCAACCCAATATTCTGCCATACTTTTCTGAGCTATTAAGCTTCTCAGTTTTAATTACTATGTTTTTAGCAGCTTTAATTTTAGATTCAAGAAATTTCTTTGATTCAAGACCCAAAGCTTTTTCACGCTTGTCTGCAGTGCGAGATTCTGGAGTGTCAATGCCAGCCAACCTTACCCTGGACGAAAACATGATATCAAAACCAAGATCAATAATGACATCGATTGTGTCCCCGTCAACGACTTTTGTGACCTCTTTTACAAAATACTGATACATAAAATCTCCTTATTTTAATAAAGTATATCAAACTTTAGCTTAAAATGCCAGCATCCGTTAGCTCTCCTAGGAATTCATGCACCACTTTGGGGTCATGCCACTGGTCAAATTGGCTAAAAAGAATGTCTGTAACCCCAAGCTTTTCAAGCTCTAAAAACTTTTTTGTTAATGTTTCTTTTGAGCCATAGATAGGTGAGCTATCAGTTGTTCTATTTTCTTCTGGAATATTCGCAACCTCTTGTTCTGCTGCCTCATCGGTTTCTCTTACTAAAACAGACAAAAATATAAAAATCTTTTTAAACTTTCTGCTTGTAAACTTTTCTGGATCTTCCATAAAAGATTCATAAAATGTAGCAACAATATCGGATGTTTCTTTTGCCAAATCTAGCGATTCTTTTGATGATCCTGACACTAAAATTTCTGGCATTTCATATGGAATATAAACATTAGTTTCATTTAAGAATTTATGCATAAATTGTTTAGCATACTCTTTTCTATAATTATTATCGTGTAGTTGTTCGCCGTGCATAATTCCATCAAATGTTTCTTTAGGACCAATTATGCCATGAACAAGATTTAGCATTAATCGGTTATTGGATATTTGATTGAATGACGCTATTAGCATAGCCAAATACTGTGGACTAAATAAATATGGTCTTACTGCAATCATATACTTAAATTTATGATTTTTATTTACTGAGCTAGATAGTCTTGTCCACATATCTCCAAGCCTAGAATGTACAGTAAACAATACAGATTCATATCCGTATGGATCTAGCTCTTCTGTAAGAGCTTTAATGCTTTCTGGTGTCTCTGGTGGTCTATATCTATTTATCCAATGTTTTCTTATCATTTACGAATGCCCCACTTAATTCTAGACCATATTCTTTCATGGAAAAAGTAAACAATAATTTTAATAAATATTTCAATACTTACAATTGCTGTTGCCATCTCAAGTTTTCCAGTAACGATAAATGAAATAATAAACGTATTTAGACTTTGCCAAAATCTATATGTCAAAGCCTTTGTAATGGAGCGAGCATTAGATTCCAAGTTCTTTTCTCTTCTGTGTAGCAGAGATTGCCTGGATTTCTGGTGGAAGATCAATGTGTTCTATTTTGTAGCCAACATCCCTACCATATACAATATTGGTAATATTTGGTAGCTTTACCACCAATGTGTGTTCATGTATACTTCCGTCACTTTTAAGTATTCTTTTTCTAACTTCCTCATAAGTGAGCGGATCTTTTTCCGAAGTCCCATATGTATTCCTAACTCCTATAAGAACTTGCTCTGTTCTTTTGTGGGCCTCCTGCTTCAATGCCTGATGTCCCTCATGCCATGGCTGATACCTGCCCAGCTGAAGGGTTGTTGGTGCAGACCAATCAAACAGATTAAATTCTTTAATAATTGTATCAGCTTTGGTGTCGTCTTCAAGTCTAGTAAAAGTAAAATCTACATAGCTTTCTGCAGGGTCTTGCCAGATTGTATTTGTATCGCTATATCTTCCTGCATCAATAGTATTCATCCATATTACAATATCTGACTTTCCAAATGCTGTTCTGGCAGACTGCGTTGGACATACAAAATCTGCAATAACAATATGACCTTGTTTTGACAGAAGCCTTGCTACTGCACCAATTCTTCTTGCCTGCTCAATCCTATCGTCAACGCTAAAGCTTAAGTCGCTGCTCAGGTCCTCCCTGACATCGTCACCATTTAATAAAATTGCATTAGTTCTGCTTGCAAGCTCTTTAGCTAGGGTAGTTTTTCCACTACCAGGAAGCCCAATTATCTCAATAATCAATTTTCCCCAACCAATCTATTCTCTACAAGTCGCTCTCGCTCATCAATAATTTGATAGGCAAATTTAGATAATTTGTCATAGCCTACTGCATTATTAACGATACTATTATAGTGATGGGAGCAAAACAATAGCTCTCCATTTACGCCAACAGCTTTTACAAAAGCCTGGGCTGAGCAATATGCGTCACATCTATCTAAGGCTGTAAGTGTCCACTCAACCCTATCTTTAAGAACCTGCAAATTTACTTTCCTTTATCAGTTGAATAAAAGCCACCACCATTAAAGGTAACTCCTACAGAAGAGTATACTCTATTTAATGGCTTTTGACAAGCTAGACATTCTGGAACTCTTTCTTTATCTGCAATGCCCCTAGAAATTGCAACTATGGCATCGCATGATCCACACTTATAGTCGTAAATAGGCATTATGGTAGTTTAATAACCTGTCCAACTTTAATCTGATTTGCACTCTTAAGCTTATTTAAACTAACAAGCTTTTGAACCGTGGTTTTATACTTAAATGCAATTCCACTAAGTGTATCCCCAGATACTACTTTATGTGCCTTTACAGGGGCCTTTGAAGGCTTTTGAGGGGCATTTGTGGCTGGCTTGGTAGCTTTTGGTACAGGCTTAGAAACTGGCTTTACAGCGGGCTTTGGCTTAACCTCAATCGGCTTGGCACTAGCTCCTGGGGTATTTGGAGAGCTGGCCTTGTTTGATGGGGCAGATCCAACATTAGCATAATCTGCAGCCCCCTCAAGGGCAATTAAAGACTTCATAAACTCAATTGGCTCAACGAAGCCCTTGCCGTCATCAGACCATCCATGCGTCTTTCCTTTCCAGATTTCCCAGTGCAAATGAACACCAGTGCTCATACCACTGGTCCCCATCGTTCCAAGCAAATCTCCAGCTTTAACCTTATCCCCCTGCTTTACTTTCATAGAGCCTTTTACAAGGTGGGCATACAAAGAACTATAAAATTGACCATTAATGTTATGAGTAATTTTTACATAGTACCCAAAACCGCTTGGCTCACCATTGTCTTGCTTTGTTTTAGATGGTCCAGCATATGTAACAGTTCCAGGATACGGGGCATAGATACCACGATCTTTTCCAGCGGTATAAATAATGTCAGTTCCGTTGTGGTGTTTGCGTGTTTTCTTTACTGGGTGTATTCTCCAGCCCATATAGCTAGTCACCTTCCAGTGCTTACCCAGCAAACCAGAAAGTGGCATTTGTGCTTTAGCCATAAAAACTCCTTTTTAATAATTATATCACGAATCAGAGCTACCCAAGAGGCTCGAACTCTTGACCTTCCGCTTACAAGGCGGATGCTCTACCTACTGAGCTAGGGTAGCATTTATAACTATGCCGCTAATTTAACTATCTTTTTATGCATATCTACTGCCTCTGCTATAAAATCTAAGCTGCTAACCAAATTATCGATTTCTAGCCTAAGCTTACTCTTTTCTCTTGGCATATGACCATCGTGGCTATCTCCCCAAACCTTATTGTTTTCAAAACTAATATCATTTATGGTTAAATTTTCTTTTCCAGGAAGATAGCTAAAATTAAATCTATTAACAATTTTTTTGATTTCTTGTATCGCATCAGCCTTAGCATTATTAAAATTAATAATATGGATATTGTCTGAATATTTTGTTGCATAATCTACATATTTTTGATAATTTAAAAATGCTTGTTCTGCAGGTTGATACATTGACCTTATATCAAATCCAAGTTCTGTGTTTTCTAATTGCTTATATAGTAAAGAAGCAATTGATTCTTCTGGATTTCTAAATATAGCCACATTGAAAATTTCTTTTACTTGGTATATTTCTGGTATATGAACACTTGAGATCATGTCCAATGACAACGTTTGACGTGCCACATTGCTCATAAAAACATTTCCAGATCTAGGAAATGAATTAAAAATAAGCTGACAATGATTCATTTATAACTCCTTACATATATTATATCATTTAAGTAATTAATATGGTATTTAAATTGTGGTATTTCCATCTATATATTTTTTAATATATTGAATCATATTTGGGCGTTCTTTTTCGGGAGAACCGCTTAGAAGAACCTCAGATATGTTTTCTGATTCTATTTTTTTTATAAAATTACAAAATTCTCTATATGTAAAATATTCAGTATCTGTTGTAGCTCTTTCTCTATCTATATAGCTACCCCCACCATAAGTGTGTATAAGTTTATCTTGGGGAAACTCCGTGTCTATTTCTTCCTGGGTTTCTCTTATAATTGGAGCAATGGCTAACATAATTTTTTGATCAGAAATATCTAATTTTGCACCTGGTTTTGTTTGGCCAGAAATTTCTCTATCTAAAAAATAATTATTCTTATAAACAGCATAAGGTAAAATAATTTTTTCTTTTAGCTCAGTTGCTTTTTCATAAGAAAAAATATTTGTACAGCTTACATAATAGTCTGGAATTTCAATTTTGTCATTTTTTTTCATTTTAGAAAGTTCTTCTATATAATTTATTAAATAATTGGTTCTATCCTTTACAGAGGAATAGTCTGTTATTTCTCCAACAAATCCATCAAAATCTATTTCATTTGGTTTTATGTGCCCAGCAATTAAATTAATTTGAAGCCTATCTTTTTGTACTTCATTCATTGATTTATTTATCATACAAAGATATTGGGCAGAGATGGTGTGTGGCCTTATTGCAATCATATATTTTATTTTTTGATTTAAATCTAAGCTTCTGGCTATTTTTGTAAAAAAATCACCCTGGTATGGATTATAAGTAAATAACACGCCATCAAAACTATTTTTTTCTAAATTATTAATAGATGAGACATTGTTTCCATCCTCTGGCCCAAGATATCCACCAAAATAATAAAACTTCATTTTATAACTATACCATTCGTTGTTTGTTTGAGCAGTCCCAACGGGATTCGAACCCGTGCTACCGCCGTGAAAGGGCGGTGTCCTAGGCCTCTAGACGATGGGACCTCAGCGACTCCGATGGGACTTGAACCCACGACCCCCACCGTGACAGGGTGGTGCTCTAACCTACTGAGCTACGGAGCCAATATTAAAATGCGTTTAGTATCTTAGTTGTAACTTTATAAACATCATTTGCTGTATTTATAAATAGTTGTTGGTCATTGGCAGATTTAATAAAACTATTAAGCTTTGCTTTATAGTTATCACGGTATTGCTTAATATCAAGGTCAAAGTCATAGAATGACATTTGAACTTCTGACAAACCGTATGACTGCTGAAGAATTCTTTTTAGAATTTGGCCACCAGAAATATCTCCAAGATATCTAATATAGTGATGTGCCAAAAGCTCTACTGGACTAGCATTACCAATCATAATCATATATTCATTAACATGATCTGTTAGCTTGCCATTAAAAGTAATAACTTTATCCAAGTTACCAAGGTCTGCAGAAATCTTCCAAGACCTTTCTAGCTTATCATCAAAAAACATTCCAATAAGATCATCGTCAAGGTTGTCTCTGACAGTTATTTCAAGAGTATCATACACATACATCAAGACAGTCAAGTACTTTACATATGAATCAATTGGCAAACTTCCCTTGAATAGGCTTTGCATAAATTCGGTTTGTTCTGCATCAGAGTGGTTTTGCTCTGTTTGCCTTTTTAATTCCTCAGTAAACATTTTTTCCTTTATCATTTAAAGGAGGGGTACAGGCCCATTCTTTTCCCATACCTGTACCCCTCTTTAGAGAGTTACGACCAATTATCACAATGACAACAGCCGTCTTGCCTCCGCTCCCCCTCGTGGATTCGAACCACGAACCTTAGAGTTAACAGCTCTCTGCTCTGCCGTTGAGCTAAGGGGGATGGCCTTATCTGTTGGTAGCAGCTGCTATAGCAGTTGCAACAGAAGTTGTGTTTCCAAGCATAACTGGATTTGGATCAGTTAATGTGATTGGAAAGGAGTCGTGTAGGCCTTGCAAAGCACTACGCTGACTCTTAAGAACTGCACTTGTATAAACTCCAGCAGTAACAACTATATCAGATAGTCTAGTGCTGCCTACAAAATCAGAGGAGCCTACTGCAATAGCATCTGCAATACATGCTGGGTAATCAACTCTATTGCCACTTGCATAGTTTCCAGATGCAGCATAAAACTTAATACCATTAGCCTTTAAGCTAGCAAGAGCATTAACAATATTCTGGTGTGTAGTTGCTATCTTTACACCTGGTGAAGATGGTGTGCAACGTCTGCCATCTCCTGCGTTATAAGAAAACGATACAGCCTTAATATTAAACTTTGATGCATTCGCAGATACCCAGCTTAGTGCAGCCACAAGCTGAATGCCAGTTACTTGGCCAGTCTTAGTTGTTCCAGACTCAAGCAGGATTAGGTGTGCTGATGGATTGTTGGCCCTAATGACATCTGCCATCATAGTGCCGTGGTTAAATGCCTTAAATTCAGATGCAATTCTGAGTTTTGGTGTTGAGTTACAGATTACCTGTGCAGTAATGCAAACTTCAGTTACTTGGCCAGTAATTAGCTGTGATTCAAAATTAGCATCAATTATGACAATTGATCCATCTGTATTTGCTTGTGCTGGTACGATTCCCACAAAGCCAATTAGCATAGCAATGAGAAGTGCTATCTTTTTCATATTTTAATACCCTTCAATTTATTAATCTATTAGTTTAATTACGTGTAGGCATGGGTCTCCCCCATCTTCCCACTCTTTTTCTTCTTCTTCTGTCATATATGGGTCACCATCGTGAGTGTTGCAAAATGGCTCAGTTACCCAGCCCTTATTAATACCCATCTCTAGCCAAGCCCAAAATTGAAGCTTATCTAGATCAATATTAGTATTGTCACTCATGTGAGAAACCCCTCTGTATTACGTATCAATTATACAAAACACAAAGGGGTTTGTCAAATATATTTTACTGCTCTTCTTGGCCCTCTTCAAATTCTGGTTCAGCTTCTTCTATAGCTGCTGGCTCTTCAGTCTTATTATTTTGACCAATTAAAATACCTGCCAAAGTACCAGTAATAAATGTTGCAATGCTTCCAAGCACATTAAAGAACATCTTGTCATTCTCAGACTGTGCACCTATTGGCTGGGTTACGAAAATCAAAGCATATAGAATGCCTACTGCTGTCATTAGCAAAATGGAGCCAAGAATAAGACCAAGAGAAAACTTTAGTCTAGCCTCTAGCTCTGATGATGTATATCTTTTTCCCATTATTCCTCAACTTCTACTGTTTCAGACTCTGTTGTTTCTTCAACAATTTCCTCTTCTATTGTAGCAGATTCTGTAGCCAATGGGTCATATCCAAGCAAATCTCTTGTGCATGTGCCAGCAGCCTCACAAACTGGTGGGACGCATTCCTCAGTTCCCCAGTTGGCTGGGTCCTGGCAGGGGTATCTGTAGTGACCGTCATAGCCACAGCCAGAAAGGATAAGGGCCAAAACGGATACACCAATTAGGGTAATAGTCTTTTTAATCATGGCTATATTATACCGCAATTATTCGTCGTCTTTTTCATAGCGTAATGGGAAGGTTATTACCCATACACCAAGGGTCACCCAGATTAGCATTCCTACTACATCTTTGGCTGATCCCTCCAAGACTACCCAGGCAACGAACATACCCAGAAGTGTCCAGGCTTGATCTACAATGTCCTTAAATAGTGCTTTGATGAATTTAATCATTACGGCCTCCTTGCTGCAGCTGCTGCTGCACTAGTGGCTGCTGTCGTAGCAGTCATTGCAATTTGTCCCACAATGACGGCTGCGATAACAACCTTTTCTGATTGTTCACGGACTTGTGGAGACATGTCTGCTCCAGCATTTCCAAGTGCGTTAAATACTTCTACTGCTGCCCCTGCAACATCTCCCAATAATGGAACTGCAGCTAATGCTTCGTCTAAAACTATGTCGTCCTGTTGAGCTGCAACCAGCAATGCATCCAATGCTGCCTCGTATTCTTCAGAGCCTGGCTCTGCTGTTTCAAATACCTGTAAAGCTGCCTCTTTAATTGCTTCTGCCTGTGCTTCAGTTAGTTGTGTAGGCTCAATGCTTGTAAGCTCTTCAACAAGTGAAACAATGTTTTCAGCCGACACCTCTTCTTCTAGCTGCACTGGTGCTTCTGGATCAGTAGGCTCTGGCTCAGGAGTTGGTTCTGGTTCTGGAGCAGGTTCTGGTTCAGTTACTGGTTCTTCGGTTGGCTCTTCAGTTGGTTCTGGTTCAGGACTTGGTTCAGGCTCTGGGGTAGGTTCTGGCTCTGGTGTGGGATCAGGCGTTGGCTCAGGCTCTGGGGTAGGTTCTGGTGTTGGTTCTGGTTCTGGGGTAGGTTCTGGTGTTGGTTCTGGTGTTGGTTCTGGTTCTGGGGTAGGTTCTGGTGTTGGTTCAGGCTGTGGAATTACAACTGGTTCTGGAGCAGGGGTAGGGGCTGGTAAATTAGCAATAGCATCTGCTGTAACTACATAGGCAGTTTGAACTTTTGTTTCTGCGTTTTCAACAACAATAATTAAATTACTTATAACATTTTGTGTATTTTGTAATGCTGTTGTAAATTCTGATAATGCCTGTGCTTCCACAACATTAGCTTGTGAAGATATTGATTGTGCAATTGCAAGTGAGGAAGAGGCCTGCTGAACAACTATTGTTTGTAAGCTTTGTTGTGTTTGTAAATTAACGAGTGTTGCTGAAGCAGAATTTACTACCTGTTGCTGTTGACTAATTAATTCTGCAGAAACAGAATCTACTATTCTTGGAGACATTGTAAAGATAGTCCCACCATTGGAATATCTAACACCAATTCTTGGACCACCATATAAGCCAGAAGTATTTCCAGATATTTCAGAATATCCAGTCCATTCTCCAGTAGCTGGATCAACTAGCATATTCCAAACTACATTTGTCAGTGGGCCATTGGCATCTCCAAATCTATGCAATGACCACTCAACTGTTAAAGTATTGTCAGTGGTTGTTACTTTAGTATATGCCCCAGCTCCTGCTGTCATCCAGTCAGATTGATATACGTATATACCAGTTGTCTGTGGCCAATCCCAAAAAGTGTGATCTCCCTGCCCAAAAGAAATGAATGCCTTAGATGTTACATAAATTTGACTGGCACTCCCCTGGCCTTCATATAGCGTGTTTCCCATTCTGATATCAAATGGGACATCTATTTTTGTAGACTGATCCCACATTGGTGGAAGTATAACGCTAGTAGTAGATGCTGTGCTTGCCTCTACTGAATTTGTCCAGCCTGAGCTAGATATTTGAAAACTATTTGATGGTACATTAGTTAAAGCATTTAGTTCAGATTGCTCTTGTTGGACTACCTGTTGCTGTCCTGATACCGCTGCACTAATGGATGATAGGTTAATTACTGCTTGGCTGTAACTTGTTTGTGCTACAGTTAAATTAGAATCTGCTAGTTGTGAGGAGGCTACTGCAAGCTGATAAGAGTCTTGCTTTTGTTTAACATCCCATAGGGCATCAGAGGCACTTGATAAGGCTTGAGAGGCTTCTGCTACAGCCGTAGTAGCCAAGGCTATCACTTCTGAGACGGAAGCAATGCTTGTAGATCCACCACCAACTAGTTGCTCTACTAAGGCACTTGTACTAGCTAGGTTTTCTGTTACAACCTGTATCTCAGATGTTGCCGTAGTCACGGTGATTTCTGCTTGAGTGACTTGCTGATCTAATGTTAGGGTAACCGAAACCACTGAAGAAGATTCTTCTGCGTGTGCTAAATCTGCAGCCAAAAAAGTTGGCAAAAATGCTAAAGACATAGCAATAAAAACTTTTAAGTTTTTGCTCTTAATGGGGTATCACCTCGTGATTGGGGGTAGCCAATGTATTCTTATATTATTATACTTGCTTATATAAAAATAAAAGAGGCACAACCTTATTGTGCCCCAATTATACTTAATATCTTACTGGTCTAAATTTGAGTCAATAAGCTCAAACCCATTTTCTCTGTTTAGATATTGCCATTGAATATTTGTAATGCCAAATGTTTCCCAAAGATATCCTATAACCATCTTGTGATCTAATTCACCACAAGTGTAAAGATCAAACTGCAGAATCATTGGGTCTTTCTTTTCCCAAATGTGAAATGCAATGTGTGATGTTTCTACAGATACCGCTGCAGTTACTCCTTCATTCCCTGGCATATCAACATACTTTGAAACTGGGCCTGCTGCAATTTTCATATCAATGAGTTCAACAAGCTCCTGTAACCATAGCTTTGCGTACTCTTCAGTTTTAATTGGTTTTGTTATTTCTGCTCTAACCATTAAGTGTAAGTGTTTTAGTTCTTTCATTATTTGCCTATCTTTAAAATTCCCAGTCTTCGTCAGTTGTTGCTTCGTGCTTGCCAATTACATAAGATGAACCAGACCCTGAGAAAAAGTCATGGTTTTCGTCTGCATTTGGAGACAAGGCAGCCAAGATTGCTGGATTAACATCACAAACTTCCTTGGGGAAAAGTGCATCAAACCCTAGATTCATTAGTGCCTTGTTTGCGTTATAGTGTAAAAACTTTTTAACATCTTCTGTAAGACCAACTTCGTCATACAGCTCTCTTGTGTATCTAATTTCATTTTCATATAGCTCCATTAAAAAGCCATATGTCCAATCTTTTAGATCTTGCTGGCTATTCCAGTCAAGCTTGTTATATGCAATCTGGAATTTATATCCAATATAGTAGCCATGGACAGCTTCGTCACGAATAATGAGTCTAATAAGATCTGCAGTATTTGTTAGCTTTGCTCTGGATGAAAGATACATTGGCCAATAGAATCCACTATAAAACAAAAATGACTCTAGGAATGTAGAGGCAATCTTTCTTTTTAGTGGATCATCACCACGGTATCTGTCAAGAACAATACTTGCTTTCTTTTGCAAAAACTCATTGTCTTCAGACCACCTAAAAGCATCCTCAATTTCTTGTGTAGATGTGAGCGTAGAGAATACGCTAGAGTAGCTCTTAGCGTGAACGGATTCCATGAAGGCAATGTTGGTGATGACAGCCTCTTCGTGCTGAGTAATTGCATCTGGAATGATTGACATAGAACCAACGGTGCCCTGAATGGTATCAAGCATTGTTAGCCCAGTAAACACACGCATGCTTAGCAACTTTTCATTGTCTCTTAGGGTTGACCAAGACTGAATGTCGTTAGATAGTGGAACCTTTTCTGGTAGCCAGAAATTAGAAGTAAGCCTGTTCCAGACCTCTAAGTCAATAGGGTCTTCAACTTTATTCCAATTAATAGGTCTAGTTATCATAAGTCCTCCATTATAACATGCAACTTACGCAGTTGTCCATCTCCGTACCCTGCAAAGCCTGCTGACGAATACGAATATAATAAATAGTTTTAATACCATTTCTCCAAGCATATATTTGTGCCTTGTTTATATCCCTTGTAGTAGCAGTATCCTTAAAGAATAATGTCAATGACATTCCCTGGTCAATGTGTTGCTGTGCTGCAGCATAAACATCAATAATTTTTTCTGGCCCAATTTCATATGCGTCCTGGAAGTATTCCCTATTATCGTTAGTCAGGTATGGTGCTGGGTAGTATACTCTGCCCATCAAACCCTCTTTGCGAATTTCAATCTGAGATGCAATTGGATGTATTGAGCTAGTTGAATTATTAATATAGCTGATCGAACCAGTTGGTGGAACAGCTTGCAGGTTCTGGTTATAGATACCGTGTTCTTTTACGAACGCTTTAAGATTTTCCCAATCTTTTTGCGAGGGAACTTCAATCTTCGCTTCCTTGAAAAGCTTAGCGACTTTATCAGTTTTTGGAGACCAGTTTTGCGATATATATTTATCAAAAAACTCTCCAGTGGCGTACTTGGACTTTTCAAATCCCTCAAAGGCACTGCCCTTTTTCTTTGCAAGTCGTGCAGAGGCATATAAGGCGTGGTATAGGACTGTATAGAAATAGATGTTTGTGAAGTCGATTGATTCTTCTTCTCCATAGTGCATTTGCTCCTTTCCAAAATAACCGTGTAGATTCATTTGTCCAAGACCAATGGCCCTGGATTTTTTGTTTCCTTCTGCAACTGACATTACAGAATCAATATAGGAAATCTCAGAGACTGCAGTTAATGACTTAATTGCAACCTCTACCGTCTTTCCAAAGTCTGGTGATTCCATAGCTTTGGCTATGTTAAGAGATCCCAAGTTACAAGAAATATCTTTGCCAATTTCCTTATAGCTCATATCATTGTTATAGGTTGTTGGAGTATTTACCTGCAAAATTTCTGAGCAAAGGTTTGACATGTTTATTCTACCATCAATTGGATTTACTTTGTTTACGTTATCTTCATAAACAATGTATGGATACCCAGATTCAAACTGTAGCTCTGCTATTCTTTGAAATAGATCACGGGCTTTAATCTTGCCCTTACGAATGCGTGGGTCATCCACCATTTCCTGATAAAGCTCAGTTACGGAGATATCAGACATTGGTTTTCCATAAATTCTTTCAACATCATATGGTGAGAACAAATACATATCATCATTATTCTTGGCTAACTCTAATGTGACATCTGGGATCACAACACCAATCGAAAGGGTCTTGATACGAATCTTTTCGTCTGCGTTCTCACGTTTGGTATCAAGGAATCGCATGATGTCTGGGTGGTGAGCGTTTAGGTAAACGGCACCTGCACCCTGGCGAGCACCAAGCTGGTTGGCATAGGAGAAGGCATCTTCAAGCATCTTCATAACAGGAATAATTCCAGATGACTGATTCTCAATCTTCTTGATTGGTGCACCAAGCTCACGCAAGTTGGTTAGGTTTAGACCTACACCACCACCACGCTTTGATAGCTGAAGAGAGGATGATATTGCACGTGCAATTGACTCCATATTATCCTCTACACGAAGCAAAAAGCAAGAAACATACTCTCCCCTTTGCTTCTTGCCAGCATTAAGAAATGTTGGAGTTGCTGGCTGGAAACGACCAGTAATAATTTCATCAAGAATGTCTCTGGCAAAACTTTCATCTCCTTTTGCCAACATAAGAGCATTCATTACAACTCTGTCCTCAAATCTTTCTAAATAGCGACCACCATCAAACGTCTTTAGGGCATATTGTGTATAGAACTTATATGCACCTACAAATGTTGGAAATCTAAACTTGTATTCATAAGCTTGCTTAAATAAATCTTTTACAAACTCTACGCTATATGCATCAAGAATTTCTTTTTCATAGTAATCATTTTCTACAAGATATTCAAGCTTTTCCTCAAGGCTGTGAAAGAACACGGTATTTTGATTTACATGGTCCAGGAAGTAAGCTTTAGCTGCTGCCTTGTCCTTGTCAAATTGAATTTTACCATTCTCATCATATAAATTGAGCATTGCATTTAGCTCGTGATAGCTATATTTAGTTTCCATACAGTAGTTCTAACCTCTCTTTTACTTTTTCAACATCGTAGTCTGTGCCAAATATTTCTACCCTGGCAATAATTGGCACACCAGTTTTAGACGAAATCATATCTGCTGCTTTGCAGAAATGTTCGCCAAAATTTGTATTTCCAAACCCAACCACTCCCTGTAGATTGTCTCTGTTAGAGTGTAGGTTTAGAAAATTTCTGACCTGTCTTGGAATAGCAGAACTATCCGATCCTCCACCATAGGTAGGAACAAATAAGACATATGGTCTAGTAACCTCTAATGAGTTTTCATAGTTCCAGTCAATGGGGATTTGTATTGCTGGCATATCTAATTTTTCTACAAATTTTTTTGTGTTACCAGAATAATTTGAAAAATAGACAATGTCAACGGACATCTATTTTAATCCCCTTTTTAATATAGTTACGATAAAGGGGAAGGGTTTTATCCCCTCCCCCTATCATTTTATACTAATTACTTGATAAAGGCAAGTCTTTCGGCTCTAGGCTTTCCAACATTGTACTTCTTTACAAGTGTGTTGTACTGCCACTTTAGCTTACGAACTTCCTTTGCAGAAAGATCCTTGCTAGTTGCAAGTTCTAGCTTAACAGCAGCAAGTTCAGCACTTAGAGAAGTTACCAAAGCCTTGGTTGCTTCGTGTGCAGCCTTTTCAGTTGCTAGGTCAGCAAGTGCCTTGTCTAGTTCTGCCTGTAGATTACGTGGCTGTGTTACAACAATAACTGCTGTAGCAGAAGAGCTAGCAGCAAACGCTGTTACGGTTAGAGAGCCAGTAGATGGCAAAGTAACAACATAACTAACTGTACCAGAAGTACTGGTTGTTGCAGTTGGTGTAGTAATTACGCCATTTGAATTAACAATCAAGCTTACTGTTCCAGATGCCTTTGCATTGTCATAGCGATCAAACGCAGACACAACTACAGACTGAGTTGATCCTGCTAGACCAGATGCTGGTGCAGAAAGCCCAACCTTCACAACATCTCCAGCAGTACCCTTGACAAAGTAAGTTGTAGCAGTATTTCCAACTGTAACAACAACTGAGCCAACAGCAGTAGTTTTGGTAAATACAAATAGCTCTACACTACCGCTTGTACTAGCATTTAGTGTAACTGCAGCTGAACCAGATGCATTAGTTGCACCAGTTAGTGTTGTTAGTAGGAATGCATTTGTAGCAGTGGCGGAAACAGTTGTACCAGCTACAACACCAGAAACAGAAATGCTAAGAGCATTAGAGGCTGTTACTGTGTCGCCTGGAACTGGAAGGGCCACTGCTGTAGCAGAAGTAGTACCACCGCTAGCAGAAGCTCCAGCAACTGTCAATGTTTGGGTATTTGCATTTGCAGGCAACATACCAGTTAGACCAATCACTAGTGCCGTTACTAGGGCAATAGAAGTCTTCTTTAGATTCATTTTTCTCCTTATTTAATTAATCTAGATTAAATCAAATCTAGCCAAATATTCTTCAACGTCTTTTGGCGTAGGCCTATATTTTATCACATCTTGGGCATCATTGTCAAGCTGTGGCTTTGGCCTATCCTTAAACGTATGTATTTCAACTTCTAGATTAAGGTTTCTTGGGGTGTGAGAAATAGCACCAAATATTGCACCACAGACAGCATCTGCCAGGTCCTTAGACTTTTTGCGTGGGTGATCTACCTTATTATTGTTCATAATCTTAAGCTCTGATAACTCTTCAAATAAAAGATCAATCATCGGCATAGCAAGTCTTTCTTCATAAACAAGCATTGCCATATCCTCATAATGCTTTTTGGCAACAGAAACAGTTTCAGTTCTCATGCCTATTGCTTTCAGTTCATTTTGGATATCAAATGACTGCCAGCGGTCAAATGATACCATGCCAACATTAAAGCCAAGCCTTCTAAGATTTTGAATCCATTGCTTTACTTCTGACAGGTCTACTGGTCCTTCTACTTTTGGCTCCCACCAAGCAACGGCATCAACAACCACAACTGGTGCAATTTGTTCATAATCTTTTATGATTTGAATATTTACCCATTTTTCTACGTGTGCAATTGCTACAGCACACTTATCATGCTTTTGTGCAAGGTCAGCATGCACAAAATATATCTTATCTGGGTCAGGGACAAAACTGGAGTCAAACCTTTTATAGGAATCTATTGGATTTCTTACAGTCATTGCTGCACGAACTTTTTCTGCTTGTTTAAAGAATCTATCTGACGAGAATGTTGGTATACAAGCAAATCTTTGCATAGCATCTCCTATATCAGTAAAAAAGGCTAACTTAAAATCATCTATTTTCCTTGTTGGGTTAACATCCCAAGTTGGTCTTTTTAATGCAAATACATTGGGATATTTATAACTAATTATATTGTCTTCGTCCCACTCAATTGTCAATGAGTTGCCATCTGCTTCCGCTGGCAATTCTGGATTCATAATAAATGTGTGTGTTTTTGTTACAGTTTCCTTATCTGCAATAACAGCTTCATACCTTGCAGAAATAAAATCTCCAGGATATCTTGGGAACGATAGCAGAGCTACTTTGCCCAGGTCTGGAAAGCGTGAATCTACTGATGCACGGAAAGCTTTGTAGATGTTATCTGCAGTTTTACCCTGATCATTTCCTGTTCCAATCTCCGTAGCAAAACCAGAGATCTCGTCAAGGACTGCAAGGATAAGGTTGAGACCTTCGTGAGACTCTCTTTCGGAATGGCCTGAGTAAACTGTAATAGATTTATCAAATTCAATACTCTCAGCTTTCGCATAGAATTTTCCTGCAAACCAAGGAGACTTTTCAATCTTTGTTTTAAAGCCTTTAAAGAATACGTTCTTCGCTTGCTGGGCGTTAATAGCCACGTTAATAATGTCAATTGCGTCACCGCTAGGCTTTCCAAAATACCTAGCAGGGTCTTTAAGACATAGAAGCTTATATACAATATAAGCACACGCAACCGTTGATGTAAAATCTTTACCAGATCCTTTACCAAGCTGTAGAATTACTTCATTCTTGGTATATTTATTATAATACCTTCTACCCTCAGTATCACCCATAAGGCTTATTAGATCTTCTAGCCTGTAGATTTGGCTAAGAGCCTCTACAATATCATATTGGGTTTGTGATAGTGGGGGCTGTCCAAGATAATCTTCGCCTTCAACAAATGTCTTTACATCAACTGGCTTTTCATCAAAGCTGTCTGATTTAAGTGCTTCTAAAAAATCATCAAACATCGTTGTGTACCACTGTAATTACTTCTTGCTCTTTAGAAACTGCAGATAGCCTTCTCATAATTTCATCACGTACCTCTGGGTGCTCTGCAGCAACGTCTCTTAAAATACCAACAAGGATTTCTTGCTTACGTTCAATTTCTAACATTTCTTCAGCAAGCTCTTTATTTTCTAAAAGTCCTGCCTTTTGTAGCATGTCAATGCGTTTAGATTCAATATCAAGAACTAGCTTAATAGCTGATGTCTTTGCATTTAGATTAGCTGTTGTAGTAGCATCATCTATAACTTCATATGCTTTTTGTATAAGCTTGTTATAGTGTGCATCTGCACCAACAAGAGCTTCTTTTGCACGTGCACGAATAGCTGCGTTATCTGCAGCCATGGCTCGCCATTCATTAATATAGGCCACAACCTTCTGTCGTGGCATATCAAGCTCTTTAGAAATTTGAGTTGGCTCATTGCCAGCTAGATATTTTTCAACAACCTTGTTGACTTCGTCTAAATGCTCAATAGTCAAATCCTCAAACGACACGCTTTCTCCTTTTTCCCCTGGTTGGAATACGCTTAATTTTATCCTCACTAAAAGATCTAAACACAGAAGCTACGCCATTCATCATTTCAAAACAGTCAACCCATTGGGAACCAGTCAAATTATTCTTGGTTAGCCCAATAAATTTAAACTTGCTGCCGTGCTGTCCATGCACTTTAATTATATCACCAGCGTTAATCTCAAATCCCTGGATATTTATATATGGGATTGTTTCAAAGTAAGTTGGTTTAACGTCTGCCCTGTTTTTTCTAGACATTACGCTCCTTAGCAATCTTAAGTAAAATTAAATAACCAATCAAATCATCAATGTCGTTATCTCCAGGCCAGTCGTGGCCATTCTTAATTCTAGATAGCTTGTCGTCAATTCGGACTAGTAGTTGTTCTACTGCATCTGCCTTAGAAAATACCCTGGTAGGATTAAGGGCAGAATCCCCATAAGACTTATTTTTAGCAATTAGCAAATCTGAAACTTCTTTAGATATTCTTTCAATATCCTGCTGGGTTTGTGTTTTCATCTGTTGGCCTTATGTCTAATCTTTTACCACAATTGTGGCATGTTGTATATGTAAGTCTAGTAAATGGACAGGACGCAACCCTTGATTTTTTATGGCTACAAAATGCACGAACAAGTGTCCACTTTATAACCTTGGCAAAGTGCTTTATATACCTCATCGCCTAGACTTTCTTAAACCAAACTTAGCCAAGTATACATAGATAGTTTCTACACTGACACCACATTCCTTTGCAATGTCTTCTGGGCTTTTCTTATCTAAGTGATATCTTTTTTTTAACCATGTTTGATTTGTATATAGTTTAGCAGAGTTGGCCATGTTTGTCAATCCCCCAGCTTTTCCCAGTTATTTAAAGAGTAGTGCCCAATACCAATTGCATCTGCAATATCATTATCACTAATATCTAAATCATAATTAATATTAACAAAGTTTATTGTTTTTTGTTTTCTAGCTTCTCTTTCATTTTGCTTATACCAAGACTCAGACTTATTTGGGTTAAGCTTTCTCATTAAAATCTTTGCATCTTTTGTGAGCTTACCATTACCAATATAGCTTTGCCAGGCTATTGGGTTAGTTCCTTTAAATATCTTAACACCTGCCAAAGATGCACCAGCTAAAATAGCACCCTGAACCATAGAAAGTTCCGACATAGTTTTAGGACTGTTGATAAACACGGCTCGTTCAATTACAACCGCTTCTGGATTAAGATCTTGGATTACAGTAACCACAGAACCAATTGCACTTGCTATTTTTTGATAAACATCTTTTCCAGAAAACTCAACCTTGCCGCTTATTACTAATTGCTTTCCCTCAAATACTGCATATGCAATACTTGTTGTGCTAGCATCTATAGACATTATTCTGTTTGGAACATAAATAAATTTATTCAGATTTACCATTTAGCAAACCCTTTATTTCTTTTAATGCCTTTTTTACTTCAAGTGGATTAACCAGGCACTTTGTGCATAACGGATCATCGTTGTAGACTGAAAGTGGTTCTCCACAGCCCTTGCATTTTCTGATTTTTCCTATTCTTTTATTACGCCTATTTTGGGCATATTTTTCTGCCATCTTTTCTTTTGTGGCAGCTTCTCTACATTCTGGAGAGCAGTAAATCTGATATGAAATGCTGGTTTCAAATGTGTGGTCACACCACTCACAGTGCTTTTGCTTCATCTAGCAGCTCCAAGGAATTGATTTTAATCAGTCCCTTGCCAGCTTCAGCACATGCCTTTTGTATTGGACATGTCTTGCATATCTTAGAATTAGAGCGATAGTTTTTCTCAGGAAGCTGTTTATCTTCCCATGCTTTTCTTACCGTCCTCATCCAGTCAAACGTCTGGTTTACCCACCTGATGTAATAGTCACTAATCTCTACTGGAATAACCAGTAGATCGTGATTGTTTTTATTTTCATAAATCAAGACAGCTTTCGTCTTGTTTAGAATCTTCATATAAATTAGTAGCTGTACTAAGTGCCCTAGTTTTGGCTTACCGCTTGCTTTACGATATTCAAATCCTTCGCTTGGCATAGTCTTTATTTCGCCAAGAAGATCTTCTCCAGCCCAATCAAGAATGACATCTCCAAAGCCAAATATTGGTGGATCATTCCAAGTAATCTTAAATTCTGAATCTTTAAGAATACCAGCATCTGCCATTGCTTGCTGAATACGCTCATGTGACTTTGTGCCACTAGTCATATTGGCACCGCCATAAGCATCAGCATTATCTTCAAACATGGCACCTTCAAATGCTAGGTACCAGTAACGTGGACACTCTCCATGAGAGTATGCTATTGTGCTTGGTGCAAAAGAGTTTTTCTTAGCAAACTTGGTTTCACGCTTGGCAATGTAACCATAGTTAATTTTATCAATAAGCTCTTGCGTATTCAAAAATGATTTTGGTGACTCTTCTGCTTTCTTAAGCATTACTTGTTGTAGAAAATTTTTAGCCATATCCTACTTAGCGAATAATATATTTAAGAGCAGCTACTAAATCATTAATAGATTCAGCAGCAGTATAATAAATATTCTTTTTCGCTCTATCTCCCTTTTCTACGTTAGCTGACCAAGTCGCCTTAAAAGCCATTTTAGCAGCGATAGCTTGAAGCCTTACGATTTCAAGGGTGGCCACATTCATTGGAATATCTGGCTTTAGTATAATCTTGGCAATAAATGTAAGTGCTTGTGTAAGCTCTTCATCTTCCATAAAGTCTGCAATCTCTGCTAGACCATTTACCATTTCTAATGTTGTTTTATCTTTTGTTACTTGTTCCATTAGACTATTATACCACGCCGTCCGCTTCCTGGATAGCCTGCTTTTCTTTGCTTGTCACTTTGCCATTTGGCACTAGCCATGGCAAAAGAATGTCGTATAAATCTACTAAAAGGTTGACATCCTGAATCTGATATTCTTTCATCTGCTTCCAGGACTTTTTGTCATTATCCATGCATCCAAGCCAAAGCGAAAAACCAGAATGCTTAACCTTGGCACCAACCTCTAGCTTTTGTGCCACATAGTCTAGCTTATTGGATGGGAATAGAAAGTTTGCCTTTGTTACACTCATAAGGTCTAGATCCTTTACAGTAGATGGGGGCATCATTCCATTTTCCAAAAATTCACGGTTGATGTGTTTGTGGTCAAATGCTGCTGAGTTCCAACCAACAAGAACATCTGCCTCATCCATTAGGCTGTGTAGCTCTTCTAGCATAGCTTTTTTGCCATCGTGATAAACTGATCGAAAGATTACTTTCTTTTCTCCAAGCCATCTGGCTCCAAAGCATAGCATTTCTGTGCTTTTAATAATCTGATCTATTGTAATATTTTGATCAAATAGTCCCCATGCATATACCTGCATTGGCGTTGTTTCAATATCTAAAAATAATGTTTTCATAATTAATCCTCCAATAACTGCTCTAATAGAGATAGCTCTATTATTGCCAGCCTTGTCTTTTTATTTCCTTCTCCTAGTACTACTATAATTGCTGGATCATTTCCATTTTTTATTGCATCTGTTACTGTTTTTGCCCAATTGTCTTGATTAATGGTAAATCCTTTTGGGTATTCTTTAAAATCTACTGTGAAATTTTCCCAAGTGGCATCGCCTTTCTTAATGCCACGCCCACTATTTTTAGTTTGCCTGGCACCAAGACGCTTAGTCTCTGCTCTCTCGCTCATAGTCTTTCTTTTTCTTAACCTTTAAAGATACTTCACTAATGTGCTTGTCAGAGCACATCCATGTAAGCAAACTATCCTCAACATAGTGTCTTAAACTGTTAACATCTTTATTACAAACTTGACACTTAAACTGTCCTGGGTGAATATTATATTTAGACACCGTGGACCTTTGCATATAAAGATTCGTATAGGGCTTTGTCTTCTTTTACCCTGTCTACAAATGCATCACGGCCTTGTATTTTAGTGCCATCATCTAGCTGATACCAGGCACCAGTTCTATTTACAAACCCAAGCATCTCTGCAGTATCTACAAGATCTCCAACCATATCAATTCCAATCAAATCTCCACGGTAGTAAAAGTCATATTCTGCACTATCTCCTGGAGCAGAAGTCTTTGAGTTTAAAACTTCCCACCTAACTTTACGGCCTACTTTTTGTTCAATTATCTTATCTCCTACCTTGATCTTAGCCTTAATTGCCTGAGAATCGGAGCTGGATGAAAATAGCTTAACAATTGTAGATGACATAAACTGTGTGGTCAGTCCGCCTGTTGGGGCAGCCTGAGTATAAGTTTGCTGAATATTATTGCGTGACTGAGAAATTGCAATAATCAGTGCTGGCTTTTCACGATTATTGGCATAGTTAAGCATTAGCCATGCATGCTTTAAGTCTTTAGACTCTGCACCAATCTGCTTGGTTTGATCCAATGGCTTTAGCTCTGTAGAGTCTTTTTCAAAATATACCGCTGGGAGCAAAGAGCTAATGCTGTCAATTACAATTAAATCAACTCCTGCGTTTAAAAGTGCAACGCCAACGTCAACCATTTCATTAATACTTCTAGCTTCTGAATAAATTAGCTTAGATGTGTCTACACCAAGCTTCTTCGCCCATTCCTCATCATAGGACATTTCTGCATCAATCCAGGCACAGAGCTTGCCTTCTTTTTGTGCCATACCTATCATCTGTAAGCACAAGGAAGACTTTGCACTAGACTTACTTCCCCAAAGCAAAACTTGTCTGCCATATGGGAAACCACCACCAAGTGCTCTGTTTAATCCAGCACTTGGAGTAGGTTGAATCTCTATCTTAATTCCCTCTCCAGTGCCTATTCTTTTTCTAATCTTCGGATCTAGCTGAGCTAGTGCCTCTTCAACTGTTGTCAATTACGTCCTCCATTATCACAGTTCCATCTTTTGTTTTACCAAACTCAAATTTATAGGCATGCCCCTCTTTAATTTTCATATAGGCCTTAGCAAAAGATGTAGGAAACACAGTAACAGAGTGTAGCTCTCTGGCAGTATCTGCTAAGGTTAGTGATGCCATCTTTTTCCCTGCCTTTGTAACTCTAGGCCTAAAAGAAACTACATAAAATTCATCTTCTTTATACGGCAATTGCCTGTAGTTTAAAAATTTTACTAAGGCATTTTCGTTGCCTTTAATCTCATCTACTGGTATAGCAGAAACAATCCTATTATCGCTAGCCAATAGAAGATACGTACGACCTGGCTCAATTGTAGTTTGCTCTTCATCAAAAATTCCTACGCTTCCAGTTTTATCCAATACCTCTACACGTGACCACCCCTTGCCACGCTTGATACCCTTAATCATTCCCATCAAAACAAATGAACCCTTTTCTTCAAACTCTTCTATATCATTAATAAATGCATAGTAGTGGGATGGAATATCAATGTTAAATTCTGGCAAATTTAGATATTCGTAAAGATTTTCCCTTACTTCATTTTCATTTCTAGGATTATCTTCAAACGTTGCTGCACCAACAAGTCTTAGTGCTTGAAGAGCACGGCTATTTACACCATTACCCTTACCAAACGTAAATGTCTCTAGCTCTTTGTAAGAAGCAAATGGTCGCCTAGCTATATACTTCTTAGCAATATTGTCTGAAATATACTTAATTGCTGTTAGTCCAAACCTAATACCCTTGCCCTCAATTTTAAAATCAATGTCAGATTCATTAATATGTGGTAAACGAATTGGGATATTCATACGCTTTGCTTCGATCAAGTACTCTGTGCGAGCATCTTTGTCTTTTTCATTCTTAAGAACAGAATACATAAACTCAATTGGATAGTATTTCTTTAACCATGCCGTCCAATATGAGAGCGTAGAGTACGCCACAGCGTGAGACTTATTGAACGAATACCCAGCATGGGCCTCAAAATCAGACCATAAATCACGTGCGACATTGGGGGCGAGATATTTTGAAGCACCTTCAACAAACTTTTCCCTAAACTGGTCAAACTCTTTTGCATCCTTTTTCTTTCCAATAATCTTACGAACCTTGTCTGCCTCTGCCATTGTCATGCCGCCAAGATTTACACAGGCCTGCATGACCTGCTCCTGGTACAAAATGCATCCATAAGTTTCTGAAGTAAACTCTTTCATTACTTGGTGATGGTAGGCAATGTTTTGCTTTCCATGCTTACGTGCTATATAGTCTTTGCCGATAGTATTCATTGCACCTGGTCTAACCAAAGCGTTAGACGCTGCAAGCTCTGCAAAGCTCTTGACTCCCATTTTTACAAGCAAGTTGGTGTATGGTGTAGCTTCACACTGAAAAACTCCCTTGGTGTATCCAAAAGATAGCATTTCATATACCTTTGGATCTTCCATATCAATTTCTAATAGGTTGATATCTTGACCAGTTCTATCTTTAATGATGTCAAGGGTATCACGCAGAACAGACAAGGTCTTTAGACCAAGGGCATCAATCTTAATTAACCCAATGCGTTCTGCCTCTTCCATGTCTACTGCAACTACAGGAATCCTGTCTCCACTTCCTGGCGATGTTCGTGTTTCCATTGGAGCATACTTAAAAATTGGATGCTTAGAAGTAACAACACCAGCAGCGTGAATACCAGTTCCTCTAATACGACCACGAAGCTGCTCTCCATACTTTTCAATCTCAGGATATTTCTCTCTAAACCAGGCAGCCTGTTTTGACGTACAGTAGTCGTCCCAGGTATCTACAACTTTCATAACTTTATTTACATCTGATAATGGAATATTAAGAACACGTGCAATATCACGCACCACGCCCTTATCTTTAAATTCTAAGAAGGTAGCAATAGACGCTACGTGACGATATTGCCTAACAAGATAGTCCTTTACCTCTTCACGGCGTGAATCCTGGATATCAGTGTCGATGTCTGGAAAGTCATTACGTTCTGGATTAATAAAACGGAAGAAAAGAAGGCCATATTTAATTGGATCAATATCAGTTATTCCCAACGCATAGCACAGCAATGAGCCAGCGGAAGATCCACGGCCTGGTCCAACCATAATGCCTTCTTTTTTAGCCCAAGCAATCATATTACGAACAACCAAGAAGTATGGCCCAAACTTTTTATCACGAATTACCTTTAGCTCTTCGTCTAGCCTATCCAAATATTTTTGGTTATCCTTTATTCCTCTGGCCTCAAGGCCTTCAAGTGCTAACTTTCTAAGCTCTTCATCTGGTTTTTGATACTGAACTGGAAGCAGATCAAGGTGGTCTTTGATGTCGTAGTCCTCTACCTTATTTGCAATTTCTATAGTATGGGTATAGATATCTTCCCTATCAATGCCCTGCTTTTCCATTTCTCTGTGCATTTCTTCATCGGAAAGTAGGTGAATTTCAAATTTATTAAAAGACATTTGCCTGTCTGAACCATATAGGTAGTCTAATCTATCCATTAAGTTAGAATGTTTTAGTGACTTTTCATACGTTGCATCTTTTGTAATCTTATTTGCATAAGTGTTTAGGATTAGCTTTAATTCTTGTATCTCTTTTTGATCTGTGTGTGCATGGTGACAGTCTGGAGTTACAACTGCCTTGACTTCGAATTCGTCTGCTAATTCTAATAATTGCTTATTAACTGTAGCTGGATTGTGTGGCATTACCTCAATATAATAGTCATCTTTAAACACACGCTTGTGCCACTCTATAATTCTTTTTGCTTCTGCTAGCTCTTCTGCCTCAATTGCCTTTGCCAGTGCACCAGATAGACATCCTGAAAGAACAACAAGTCCCTCAGAATATTTCTCTAGGACTTCATAATCTATTCTTGGTTTTTTAAAATAACCCTCTGTCCAAGCAATCTCATTAAGCTTATTTAAATTTTCTAGGCCATCCTGATTCTTAGCAAGAATAATTGTGTGGTTATAAACAAGGTCTATAAGACCTTTTCTTTCTTCATTATCTCTTTGATCAAATCTATCTGATGTGATATAGGCTTCTACACCCAATATTGGCCTGATGCCACTCTCATTAGCAGCTCTAAAGAACTCTCTGTGACCAGACAGGGAGCCATGGTCAGTAATTGCTAATGCATTCATACCCAGTTCTTTTGCACGTTCTATATACTCCAAAGGAGTAGCTATACCGTCAAACAAACTGTAATGAGTGTGGACATGCAGACCAACATAGGACATAGATTATCTTACCAATCCATATTCGAATTAGAATTGGAAGATGGTGTGTCAAACCCTAGGTAAAATGCCTCTTGCTCAGCATAAGGCACCTTGTTTAGGGCAGACTCAAGTGGGAATGGGCGAACATCATTCCACACAAACGGCTCCTTATCTGGAGTCGAAGGAATGAGAGTGTAGCTTGTCTCAGTGCCCTGGCCGTTACGCTTTAGCTTCCAGGTTAGATTAGAGATGCTTCCAGTCTCAAGAGCATACTCACGGATAGTATTAAAAGATGACTGCTTGCTTACACCCATAGACCAAATTGCAACATATGGATCTTCTAGCCCATCATCAACTAGCACGTTGCAATAAAAACGAAGACGTGCTCTCCATCCAGCCTTTGGATCTTTGCGGTGCATTTCTTCTGCCCAGTCACGACCCTCTGTATCCATAGTATCTACAGCCTTACGCTTGTAGTCTTTTGGATTGGTGTGCTCCTTAACAACTAGAGCAAGACCACGGTCTTCAGAATAGCTTGGGCTATCCTCATCTAGTTCCTCAATAAAGCGAATCTTTACAGACTGTCCGTCTGCAAGCTTTAGCCAACGAACCTTGGCCTTGTTTTCATCATACTTTGGCTTATCAAGTAGTGCATTGATATTTTTTAGCCCTTTTACTACGCTCATATATATTCTCCTATATTTTTAGCTTCTTATTTTAGCATTGTGGCAATAGATTTGTCAAACGATTCATCAATTAATTTGATTGCCTCATCTGTCATATCGCCTATATCTTTATATTTTTTATCTATATTTATTACGATAGTACGAGAGCCAAGATGTTCAATAATCTTGTCTTTCATATTACCGCCTGCTTCATCATTGTCTGCAATAACGCAAATGTTATTGAAGTATTTTTTGAGTAGGTCTATTTGGTAGTTTGAGACGTTTGCCCCCAATGTAGCCACCGCTGGAAATCCGCATTGATCTAGCCTTATGGCATCAAACGATGACTCAACTACATAAACCTTTTTGGATGATTTAACCCTGTGAAGATTAAATAAAATTTTAGCCTTTGGCAGCTTTGGTGTATTTTTAAAGTCTTTGCCTTCAATAGATCTTCCAACAAATCCAACTTCCATGCCATCTGGAGAATGTACTGGAATTGTAACCATGTCTTGCTTTTCTGAAAAGCCCAGGGCAAACTTTCTAACAGAAGCTTCATTAATTAATCTGCCCTCAAAATATCTCATTGCTCTTGGAGATTCTAATGCCTGAGTGTTTAATCGTTTAATCAGTATTTGATCAAATTGTGTGTATTCTGGGACATCTATCAATTTTTTATTTAAAGTATCTAGTACAGAAGATTGCTGCTCCTTACTTTTGATAAACCTAACAGCTTCAAAATATTTTCTACCAGAGACATGCATTATAAGCTCTACTAGATCACAGACGTGGTGGCAGGAAAAACAAAAGAATATGCCAGAATTTTTATCTACTTCGCCAGCTGGGGTACGATTGTTTGCGTGAAATGGACAAAACACAATAAAGTCTGTATCTACCTCAGACTCTATATCTAGGCCTGCTCCCTCAAGAATTCTTTTGATTTGCTCTCTTGAATATAAATTGGTCTTATCTCGTCTATTCCTAGTATCCATTCACTCTGTTTCTTTCCTATATAAATTCCGTATAAACTTATCTTAAACTCAAAATATCTTTTTTCTTCATTATAGCTTAGCGTAAAATCGGGGTTAATGTCAAGTCTTGGCACATACCCAGATAACCTCATTTCTGCAACTAATAGCTTTATGTATTCACTTTTAAGCCTGGCAATGGCAGAGTCATCGTGGATGTTTCCATCCAGGCTAAATCTTTTAATTGCCTTATGGTGTAGGTTAAGCATGTATTAATTATAACTACTTATCCTCAAAATCTTTATATCTATACCAGCCTTTATCAAAATCAACCTGAACCAAAAAGTCCCCCATAAACCCATTACGGTTTTTTCTAAATACGCACTCAATAACGTCTGAGTTAGCACCACGCCCTAGGGCCAAAACCCAGTCAGCGTCGTAAGCAATTTGTCGTGACCAAGCTGTTTGACCAAGAGTTGGGACTGTGTCTAATTTAGTAACATCATCTGGCGTGGCAGAAGAAATTGCAATAATTGGAACTTCTTCTGATATAGCCATAAGTTTTAGTTCACGAGACAAGTTCTTCATACGTACCGTTTCGTTATCTGCCTTTGCATTGGGACTCATTAGCTGCAGATAATCAACAATAACAAAGTCTGGCCTGTATTGATCTATTTTTCCACGCAAAACAGATGGTGTAATTTCTCCACCAGTATCATTAGAAATAATATGAAACTCTGGTTTACCAGAAAGATGTTTTTCGTGCCATCTTGTCAAATCATCTATATTAACTTGTCCACTGGAAAGCTTTCTGTGAGACCACAGCCCTTCACCCATAATGGCATATACACGATTACGAACCTCTGCCTCGCCCATTTCAAGGCTTATGATCATCGGAGATTTGCCCTGTTTCCAGGCCTGTACGGCGAAATAAAGGCTTAACCAAGATTTACCTATGCCTGGATAGGCCAAAAATACACCTAGCTGTCCTGGAGTAATTCCAGCTGGTAAGTAATTGTCAAACCCTGGCAGTCCAGTTTTAATTCCAATAGAACCTAGCTCCTGCTCTCGCTGTAGTTGCTTATAGTATTCAATGGCTGAATGCAGGTCAGTCACATCAATATCCCTAATTACAGAAGTATTTTTCTTAAGTTCTGATGTCTTTGTAATTAATGATTCAAGGGCATTTGCACTGCTGCCGTTTTGAATTTCAGTGGCTGCAGAAACTAAGATTTCCTTAATGCTATTTTCAAGGTACTCTGCCTGAAGCTCTTCTAAGTGATGCTTGGTTGTGCCAATACCCTCTACTGGAGAAAAATCTCTAAACTTATCTACAACAATAGACTTTGGTGGAACAGACCCATTGATCTCAGCATATCTACGAATAAACTGCCAAATATCATTATGAGTTCTAAGTATCTTTTCTACATCTGCCTGTAGCAAAACATGAAGCTGCTTGTCTTCAAGTACTGCCGAAATTAGTCTATCTTCTGCACTATTCATTGTCTACCCCATCTAACCCTAAGCCAAAGTCTTTCGTGAAAATAATAAAGAATAAAGTTAATTAAATTTGAGAGTAATGCCAGTGAGGCAGCAAAGTCTACACTACCAGTTAATACGTATCCAACCACAAAGGTGCTTAAAATGGCAATAATTCTCCAAGTTATAGATTTGGCTAGTGACCTAGCTTTACTGATTTTCACTTAACCACTCTTTCGCTTTCTTTCTTCTTTCAATTCTTTCAATTTTGTCATCGTCTATTCGTGACTTAGCTTCAATTAGGCTTCCTATATTGCCTGCAAAATTCTTCCATGTTGGGGCTGGGGATACATCAAAATAATACTCTAGCATTTCATAGCAAATATGAATGCCGTAAGAATCTATAATTGCATCTGCTGCCCAGGCCTCTGCCCATCTGTTTAAGTTTGGTTTTTGATTATACTTAAACTTATAGTGCTTTTCAAACTTGCTGAGCAAAGCCATCTGGTCTTTGCGATCAGCCATTTACTTAGCCTCTACCTCAGCAGCAGCTTCCTTGACCTTGGCGGCTAACTTATCTTCGACAAAAGCATATACCCGCTCAAAAGCGTCATTGGTGTTTTCGCCTTCACGCTTGTTGTCTTGAACTTCTACATCAATTCGTAGAGACTGAAAGTTGCCTAGGTTAAGCGTATAGCCCAATGCTACACGAACCTTAGTGTCTTCGTTATTCATACCCATTTTCTTCCTATATAGACTCTGACCAAATTGGTATAAATCTACCATCTTCGGTTTTGGTATATGTAAGTATACCATCGCCCATTCTCCGTGTCAACTCCTGTGGAGAAGGCGTTATATCATTTGTAATTAATTTATCTTTTCTTGGTCTACCCATATGGTAGGAGGCCAGTATATCACGAATCTCCCTTACCTGTGATTCAGAGTAGTAGCTTCGTACTTGCCATCCAGTTGCCCCACCTTTTTGTGAGCCAGTTGGAAATGGGATTATACCACGTTTCATTAAATTTGGCAAGTACTTTTTATGCCTATTTACAAGCTGGGCAGTTTGACCAACTGTATAAGCTCTTTCTCTATTTTTCTTAAAATCAGAAATTAGGCAACTTTCTATTTGATCTTTAATAATATTGAAGACTGACATAATGCCATTAGATTTATTTAAATGATGAATTCTTACCAAGTCCCCATTTAAGAACCAGACTTTTTTATTCCCAGGAATTACAGGTGCATTATTATAAGATTCCATATCCATTAATGGCATGGATATCACCTAGCTTGGAAGTCCAATAGCAATAATATTTATACGAATTGAAGCGGTACCGCTTGTATTAAAACGTACAACGCCATCAACTCTGGATGAGGTAACTGATGTAATTGTTACAGATACGTCCGTTCCGCTATCTGTTACTGATACAGCCTCTGGAGTTGCAGTAACAATTGGTGGATATTTAAAGTCTGAGCTTGCAAAGTTATAAGTAAACTGTACCTTCTGACCAGCGTTTACAGAAAAATTTTGAGCAAGATCGTAGGCCCCTGCTACAACCCTCATGTCTGTAACTTTAAGATCTTGCCTTGTAATAGATGCTCTTGGGCTTTCAACCGATGCATATTTTTTTGAAGAGTATGATAGCTCTTTGGATAGGTTATTTACTGTTTCGGCTATTGTAGCAATATAGCTTAGGTCTAGTGGCTGACCACGTTCTGGAATCGGAATAATTGGCATTTTTCTCCTAAACTAATATTATACCAAAGATATGACGCTAGATTCATAGATTTCTAGGATCTCGCTTTTTTCCTTAGAAATACTAGATATCTGGATGGCAAACTGTATAGAGGTTGTAGCATTAGTTAAAAAGCTATAACTTTGCCCAGTTACGGTTCCATAATAGGTATATGCACCAGAATCAGATTTAATAAAAATATCGTAATTATTTCTTAGCTCTGGATCTATCCAGGCTATATTAACTAATTTATTATTGATAGAGTATGTAACATTGGATGCCAGTAATGGCGTAGGCGTTATAGCATTTAGCTCAAATGTTGGTGACCACGCAGAAACTCTATTTTTGTCCTGAGAGACTATCCTATATCTAACAAAATATTTATTATCTAATGTGACACTAGGTAGCGTAGACTTTGGAATCACAACTTTTTTAATTCCACGATCTGCCATTATTCCACTCCAATGGCTATTCTAAATTCTATATAATTTGCAGTATTAGCTAGCTTAACAATTGGCAATGCCCCATCTGTTTTTAGCACTGAATACCCAGTAAGACCATATAAAGGATTTGTTGTTGTTAAATTTTCCAATCTCATTGCATCTAGAGCCACATAGTAATCGGAAGATGGTGCTCCGTTTTTTTCTACCTCAACAAATATTTTGGCAACTGTCACACTTTCCCAGTTAAATGCTGAGGTATAATATAGCTCCTGTAATTGTTTTGAAACAACAAAATATCTTTGTGTTGTAAAGTTTGCTTCTTGTGGTGCAGTGCCAGCTGTAAACCCAGTGTGGTCAATATTGACAGTAAAGTTTGCATATTCACCAGTAGAAGATGTATCTGAAGAAGAAAACTGAATTAAAATTTTTACATTGTCTGGTACTGTCGAAGATTCTCCATTTTTATTTATTAAAGAAAATGCAAGTTTGAGCCGATCTGTTGGGGCATTTCTATTAAATGTTAAAGATGTTCCAGTTTTATGTATATGATTGCTACCAGCAACAACAGACAATTGCTGTATTGAATCAGTAGTTAAAGAAGCATCATCTCCAACAACCATTAGCATATTATTTAAAAATCTACATCTTTCATTTCTAAGAACTCTTTCTTCATTTGTAAATGTTCTATTATCTGCGTTAGTATGAAATACTGGAGTTTCTTGTAGTGTTCCATTAACAATATATTCTCCAAGAATAATATCGTTTTCATCTAATGGCGTATATATAGTTGGAATTTCTTTAATCAAAGATTGTGTGTGGTGCTCCCAGCCCTCTGTCTGATTAAATAAATAAAAGTTTTTGCTGTCAAACGCACCCGCTGATGGGTTGGATTCTGCTGAAAATATTCCAACTTCTGTTATTTCATATCTTTCTTCTGTTGGCAACTCTGCTGTTAGTACCAGCTTTGTAAGATTGTTTTCATTAACATACCCCTTAGAAATAATTGGCACACGAAACATTTCAAAGTCTAGTGCATTTTTTTCAGCATATTCTTCTTTTTGCTCTGTGGTAAAACCAGGGGTGTCATCTTCTAAAGCAGAGGGGCCACAGCCCACAGCAATATATGAAGCATATGCTGGTGCTTGACCAATCAAGTATTTAGCTAAAATGCCCTTTCCAGTATTTGTAATCATTATTTTTCCTCAGTATATTGTATCATGTAGGTCGCTTAGTTTAGAAATAATCTGAACCTCTACCTCTTCTTCTAGCCTCATATTAATTAAATCTATTACAAGATCCCCGCTTGTTGGATGTATGTAGATATAATCACAGTTTGGCACCTGCTGATTACCGTCAATATCAAAGCCGCTTCCGCATTCTGGAACCTTGCTGTATAAAATAATTGGGAAATTTTTAAAGTAATCCCTATCTGTTTTTTGTACTGCTAAAATGTTTTGTGGATTATACTGATAATAAAGACTTGTAATATTTGTAATTGGCTGATATGTAACATTCTGACCATTAACAATATCATTTCTAATAATACTAATTATTTCTTGACCACCTATATCTTCAAATAATAGGTTAGTCATTGCTTCTATTTTTTGGTCTGCTGGAATTGCATCATCAACAATATCTATTAATTCCTGTGTAGCAATTTTGACAGAGGAAACCTGGGACTCCAATTGTGATAGTCTAGCATTTAAATTATTGTATGCCTCATTGCTAGTTGACATGGGCAGTGCATCCATTATTTCACCTCACTTAAAAACGCAGTCATTTCTGGTCCATCTGGATTTGCAGAGTATTCTATTTGATAAACAACAAACCTGGAATCTTCTGGTGCGACAATATCTACATTATCACTGTCTTTATAGTTAATACTAACTATATCACCAAGTTGCAAAATTGGCAAGCCAAACAGGTTTACGCCAATAGATTTTCTCGGTTTCATAATTTTTGATATCATCCAGCCCATGAGATTTTCAGCATCATCATGTGATTGAATATATGGCGTGTCAAGTGTAAACTCTTTTCTTCCGTGCGTCAGCCTACTAATTTTGATATCCTGATATTCTTGTTTTGCCTTTCCTGGATAGGAGACTAACTGTTGCCCAGAAAATTGTGGATTTGAGTGGTCACTCTTTTTATCAAAATATTCATCCACTGTTAAATCGTGTGGAGATTCTTGCGTAAATGTTACACCCTGAATTCTTAAATAGTTTCCACTTGTTTCATCAAGACTCAGAACTGTGTCCGTTGCATTGAAAATCATAAATTCTGCACCGTAGGAACTTGCTAAAAATCCAGAAGTGGTATAGCCTTTTAATTTATTAAATGTTGGAGATAGCTTGGCATATAATGCTGGATATGCTTTATCATACCTGATGTTAAAGTAAGCTGCTTCTCTCATTATGGTTCCAAATTCTTCATAATACATGTTATATTTGGGGGGTTCTGATGGGCTAATGCTTGACAAATAACTAGCCTGTATTACACCACTTAAAGCATATTTTCTAAATGCCTCATCTATGTCTATTTCATCTGAAGAAAACACAGCACTTACTGGAGTGCTTAATGCATATGAAGTATTTTGAGAATAGTTATTTGTTATTGCATAAATGTTTTCAAACATTGCCCTGGCACCGCCACGAACAAATAAACACATATTGTTATATATTGGTAATGGCTGGCTGTCTATTACTGTTGCAATAAGCCTATTATTTATATACAAGAAAAATTTTCTAGTTGTGCCAATATCCTCATACTCTACTGCAAGATCGTACACTGTTGGATTTTTTTCATTTGCCATCCTATATTGTCCAACAAACTGACCATTATCTATTAAAATTTGTGCAGTTCCACCCCAAAGCTTAATGGGGACTGCCTTGGATGTCTCGCCAATACTAGGCTTACCAATTTTATAGAATAATATGTTATGTAAATCGGCAGAATTTTCATAGGAGTCTAGAACGCCGTCTTCAGCTAATGCAACTATTTCAAGATAATAGCCATTGTTTGTTTCTGGATTCATAAGTACGCCAATTCCGCCAGAGGCACCAGAAATTATTGCTGGCTGGTTTGGATTATTTGTTTGCCCCAAATAATAAGAAGATGCCCCAATTGGACTTTGACTACTGTTTTCGTTATTTTCAACTTTTCCAATAAGACGAATTCTAGATCCAAAATGTTTAAATTTATTTTGTAATGTATTAAGTGGTTTATAAACATATGATATAAAATCTATAGGGGTTTCAGTGGTTGTAAACGATGGCCCAGTAAATACTAAGGCAGAAGACTGGACTGTTCCTGGGGCAATAATATTTTTAGAAATATTTTCATATGACGGAGTATATGTTAGCAAGTTTTTAATAATGCCAGTTCTAGAAGATGTTTGGGCCAGTGCGTTATTAATTCCTGCTGCACCAACAGAGATAGAAGTTTCAATTGCTGTTCCAAATAGCTGTGAGCTTTTCATAGTGCAGCCACGAACATTTGAATTTGATGTCCAATAAGAAGATAGACCAGCATAATGACTAACAATTGGCGTTCCAAATTGACCTCTACCGTGTTTTGCTACGGCACCATTTGCAAGGGTAGTTTGTCCATTGATAGTTCTATAATTTGGTTCAGAATATATTCTGACTCTTCCTGTTGGATACATTTTCCCATTAAATGGTAATTGTGCAAAATATTTTTGATACTCTCTTACGCTTGTAATCCATACCTTGCCAATGCCTCCAGAAGTTACAATATTTAAAGATAAATCTCCATTATTATTTGTTTGAACAACTCTTTTTTGTACTCCAGGAATTTCAAATTCAATGGCATCATATTTGATAACTTCTCCATTAGCATAAAAATATCCATTATACCTTGTCATCCAATAAACACTTTCACCAAAATCCATAGTATTATTTTGTATAATTCCATTAACTACAGTTGGTGGAGTCTCTAGCAAATCTGATTTAAGTGGTATTGCAGACAATGCATAACTTGACTGATTTCCAAGTACGTCATTTTGTGATTTAGTATTTTCGGTTCCTGCCACCTCCCAAAGCAAAGCTGGCTTATAAATCCAAACTTTGTCTTGGTCAATCATACTTGCTTGTCTGATTGACCCAACAGATCTTTGAATATATCTTGTAGAATAAGTTATTTTCCCATCATTAAAAACATCATCTTTTTGACTAGCAATTTCTACAATATTTGCAAGCTTTGCATTTGTGGTTTTGTTAGAAATTTGTCCTTCTGCCTCAAAATCTTTAGTTCCATAAAGAACAATATCCACATCTCTTTCATCATTTGATGGCAAGATGTATTCTTTTGTCATTACAACCAAATTGTTGTACTCATCAAAAAACATGGCACTTTGAGTAGATATAGCAATTTCATTTAGAACCTGTGCAACTGTTTTATCTGGTGCAATAAAAAAGTATGGAATAATTGGCTCTGACTCATTATCTATTCGTTTAAATAAATAATTAGAAAAGCCTATTGAGTCAAGCAGCATTGATACGGTATAGCTTAATGATGCTTCTTGTACAAGTATTTGTGGTGCAGTTTTTGACTCAAAATAAAAGAAAAGGTCTCTAAGGCTAAGAGAAACAGACCTATCATTTGTATTTATTTCTGGAAATCCCTCAGAATACATTGTTTTAATTGGAATATAATAATCAGATCCATTAACATCAATAACTATTTCATAAAGCTTAAACTGAATATTTTTTGTTAAATAATTTTTAATTATACTATTTGTGTTTGTTGAGCTAAATGCTAAGTCATAGTCAAATAGCTCTATAGTTCCAACACCAGCCAATAGTTGACCAACTGGCATTCCGCTGTTGCCTAGGTCAGATGCAGATTTTGTTAAACTAAAGGATTCAACCTTTTCTGATATGTCTACGACTAGTCTAGGTGACAGCTCAATAAGATCAAACGTTGAGTCTACTTTATTCATCGTATCAATGACTATCCTAATGCCAGAAATCTCTTCAAATTCTCTATATTTTGTTTGTCCAGTAGTAGTGTCCTGATATGAAACTGGGGCAGTTAAGTCTGTTACAAAGTTTGTAAGCCTATCTACCTGAGACTCTTCTAAATACCATCCGTATTCTGGAGTAAATGTTTGATATCCGTTAAATTCATTTATCCATATATGATATGTTCCAAGATCAGACTCTTGCTCTTTAACTAAGTAGGCATAGCCATTAACTGATTGTTCTGGCAAGAAAGTATCTGTTGTGTATTCTTCTGCTTTAATAAAAATATCACGGTATCGTTCTGGAATCTTAAGACCATAAGAAAGTTCTACATAGCCATCTGGCCCTATAATTGGACTACCATCTCTTCTTGCTGATGCAGAATTAAATGAAATTATATCTGTCCAATTATTATTTTTTAATATTTGGACTTTCCATTTTACTGGAGTAGTTTGATTCTGATTTCCATAAAATGGATCTGAAAATGAGCCAGCATTATTAACAAAAGGTCCAAGATCAATCTCTCCAACATTTGTTTGCATTTTTACAATAATTCTATTGGATGGCACAATATTCTTATATACAACAAATGGTGATGCGTCATCAATAAAGTGTTGTCCATTAATTAATTTATTTGCTATTCCACGCTCAATGCCATCTTCCGTCCTGTATGAGGACCAGTATTTAAATGAATCATCTTTGTGTGCCATATAATATCTAGGTCGTCTAATCATATTAATATTTGTAAAATGACTAAAACTATCTTTGAAATATCTAAGCTTATTTATTCCAGATCTTGGTCTAAATTTTCCAAAACAATCTTCTAAAGAATATAATAGTTTTTCTTTTTGTTTTTTAGACGTAAACGTTAGTGGTATACCTTCATCATCTAACCCACCATCAATAACTACATCAGCGTCAGTGGCATTAGTATAAAAATTACCGTTATCAATTTCATCAAATGCAGACACTGGAAGTCCGTACTTTGTAGACGGCCCCTCTGATGGGCGGTATCTATAATTACCAATCTTTAAAATATTTTCTGCAATGTTCATATTCCATTCAGCAATGACTGCAGAATTGGTTCTAATTACAGAAGATGTTTGTAGATGGTCTAAAAGTTCTTCATTTTGAAACATTTAAACCTCTTCCAGCGTTACCGAAATATTCCAAAAGTCATGTGTTGTGCCACCACGCTTAACAACACTATAGGAAAAGTCAGATATAAACATTTCTATTAACTGATTGTATTTTCCTAGATGAGCGTAGGCTGCATCATCATCTCCAAAAACAGAATACTTATCATAAGCAAGAAATACCCAGAATGATCCTTTATGATTTTCATACCAATTTACTAAGTCTACTCCGCCAGCTCCGCCATCAGTAGTATACTCAAAATCTCTATCATTATAATATTCTGATTTTCCAGTTGCCTGAACAAAGTCTGGCCTTAACTTATAAGATCTAGATGGAAGCATATCCCAGGATGTAGAAATAGTTAGCTTATCTGCAATGTGATACGATCTCATACGACCATTAACCATTCTTCTACGATTTTCGATTCTAGTTGGGCTAAACTCAATTGGCCTTCTATTATCATCAGATAAAATTAAAAACTCATCCAATAATGATTCATCTGTAACAGCTCCTGGATCTGATCCAATTTCTAATCCATTGGGTATATAAAAGCCATTTGAAAGGGTTCCAGAGTTGTTGGACCAAAGCATAGCCTGTGGTCGCTGATATTTTTTACGACCTGCCATATATGCTGATGTAGCCATTAGAACCTATTCCCCCTAATTCTTTGGGACTCAATCTGTCTTATTTGTCCAATAACTGCCCTGGCAATTTGATCAGGGTTTGCGTCAGTTTGGACATTAACACTTACCTCATAATTATACACTGAGTCACCCTTGTATGTGCCACTATTTATGGCCTTTAGCCTATCTACGCCAAATTTATCTACGGCATATTTACGAACTACAAATTCTCCAGGAGTAAGCATTGCTGGAATAGTGTCTGTTCCCAATGGCTTAAATATTGAACCACCCTCAGCTTTATATGGTAATAGACCTCCCATTCTTAGATATTTTGGAACCATACCACCTTTAGCCATCATCATTTGGGCTGGACCACCACCACCTCCACCAGAACCACCCATAGGAGCTGCATTAAATTGTGCCCTCAGTGCTTTCTCTTCAGCAAGATATTGATTTAATTTATCTGTTGCATTTGCAGCTTCTAAACGTTTTCCAGCTTTTTTCATTTTAGCTATGTAGGCCTCGGCATTTTTAATTTTTATATAAAGTGCGTCAAGTTGTTTACGAAGCTCTTCTCGTGATGGGCCAGTGTATATGCTATCTTCAGGATTTTCATTTGTATTTGGCTCTTCGCTGCTAGGGCTTTCTGGTGGGGTTAGACCTTGTTTAAATTCTTCTATATTAAATGGTAGCAGCTTGCCATCTGGACCAAAAGTAAATCCCTTTATTGATGACAGAATTGCAACAACAGAATCATTAAATGCCTTTGACTCAACAGTAGCCTTATTTGCAGCTATTGCAATTTTGTCCCACTCAGCTTTTGTCTTTCCAAGGTATCCATTTTCACCAATTGCTTCCAAAGCAAGATCTCTTTGTATTTCATATTCTCTTACAAGCTTTTGATTTGGCTCAAGCCTTTGTTCTTCAATCTTAGCAATTTCGAACTGCAATGTCTTTATTTCTTCCTCAATCTGTTTTCTAGTGAGAAGTTTTCCATTAAGTGATACCGCTAACGCATCAAGCCTTCTTTGTCTATCTTCTTCAAGAAGATTCCTTTGTGACTGAATACTGTCAGATGCTGCCTGGGATCTAATCTCTTGAACTGCCCGTGCTGCTGCTGAAATATCTCCCTGGCTAAGTGCATCTGCTAATGCTAACTGAGACTTTTGCTGTGCAGCAATAGAGTCATTAGCTCGCTCAATTTTATCTAAAGCTTCTAACTTTCTATCATATTCATCATTAATTTTGCTTTCTTGATCTTCAATTAATGTTAGCTGATAGTTAAGATCGTCAATCTTGTCTTGATAATTAACTATGTCTTGTTCTGCTGCACGAATTAATTTTGCAATTGGGTCAATCTTGTCTTGGAAGTCTCTTTCTACAGCCTGCTCTTGAGCTTGGAAATATTGATCTGCAAGATCTAATGCCCCTAAAACCTTATCTAGCTCACCCCTTAAGAATGCCTGCATTCCTTCTGGGGTAGACCTTGCAAATTTTTCATTTTCTTGCCTAAGTGTTTCAGTCCACTTAATTAAATCTTGAATTTCACCAGATGTTCCTCTGGTAACTATTGCATATGCAAGAGATGCATCTTTGGCCATTTCAAAAGCTTCTTTAGCCGACATTCCATAGTCTTTGGTTAATATTTCCATTGCTCGCATTTGCATTCTAACGTCTGCTACGCCAGAAGCAATATTAAATTGAGCATCACCAAGTGTTATTTCAGACATGGCAGCATTAAGGTCTTTTCCTGCTTGAGTAACCTTTATGATTCCATTTTTAATAGATACAAATTTAGACCTTGTTGCCTCATCCATTGACATTACAGCATCAATAAATTGTTTGCTATATCCAGCAAATAATAGTTTTTGGTCAGTGCCACGGAAAAGTGTAGATGTTGCTGAGCCAGGCTTCATTAAAATATTAAATCTTTTAATTAATTCATCCACAGTTCCTGTGGTATCAATTGCTGCATTGCGAATACGTTTTAACCTATCTGCATATTGCTTTAGCACATTTTCTGGGGTTCCTGTGTCTCCACCAGGGGGTGTTCCCTCACCTGGGTCATCATTATCGCCGCCGCTGCCCTGTCCAAAGAAATAGGCTCGCATCTTTGCTCTTTCATCTTCATCTATAAACCCTACTGGACCATCTGGGGTATTAATAAGTGGTCCACCCTCCATAAATTTAGCGTATTCTTTTGGATTATTTGCTAAATAAAAAGCTTGAATTGCAGCATCGCTAGCATTTCCAATTAAGAAATCGACCATGACCTGATAATTAAGCTTATTCGTTCCATTTGTAAGAACATCCCAATTATCCAACATATATTGAAGCTCTTCTATTGCCTTTGCACTAAGTGGCTTTCCGTCTGCCCCCTCACCCTCTTTTAGATACTGAGTAAGTATTTTTCTTGTAATTGGCTTACCAGTATCTAAATTCTCTGTTTCCTTAATAAATTTTCCGACTTCTTCTATGTTTTCTACTGTTGGCTTAACAACAAGACCATACTCTCCAGCCATTCCGACAATCTGAGAAATAGCTTCTAAATCAGTATCAAAATCTTGTTTATTAGACATTGTATAATTCATTATTACATCAACCTCTGTTGCTGTTAGGTTGGAGGAGCTTAAAATTTGCATAAGCTGGTTGGCTTTTGCAGTTCCTTCTGCTCTTACAAGTAACTTAAAGCTTTTCTCAATCTCTCCATTGGACTCTTTATTTAAATTAATTAAATTAGTAACTGTGGTTGCATCAAATTCTTCAGACAATAGCCCAAGCTGTAAGCTAATTTTAAAATCACTGTCTTCCATCCCCTTTAGTGCTGACTTTGCAATTTCAAGTTGATCTTTAACTATTTGTGGAGCATTTTCTGCTCTATAATCTAAAGCTTGCTCAAATGTTGCTTGAAAATTTTCTGGGCCTAATTGTTTGGCTTGTTTTATTAAATTATTATAAATTTCATCATTTTTCCCTTTAAGCTTTACAAGGGCATTATCTCTTTCTATAATTTTAGAATTTATTTTATCTTCTATTTCTAAACGTTCTTTATCTGTTTTTGCAGATTCTTTTTTAGCTTCTAGTTCATCAATTTGGGTATTATATCTACTTTCTACTGAATCCAGCAGCCCTTGATTTTGTCGAATCTGCTCTGTTCCAGCAATAATTGCAATAGCTGCAGCTTTTGCATTTTCAATCCCATCTGCAACCCCCTCATTAATTCCAGATGCAACCATAGTTCCTATTCCAGCTGCACTAATTGCAAGACCTAATGGTGCAAGGAATCCTGTGGCAACCATAACTGCACCAGCGGCAGTCATAATGCCGCCGCCAATTAAGTTTCCAATAGTTCCACCATGTATAGCTGCATTATCTTCTATTTTTTGAATTGCATTTTCATAGGACTTTTCTTGCTCTCTGCCAGATTGCTCTTGGATAGCAATTGCAATTTCTAGAGGATCTTTTAGTAAATTTTGACCATTTGGTCCAAATAAAGCAGCTAGTTGACCTGTTACTTTTGTTGTAATTGAAAAATCTTTTAATTCAGTACTAAGTGCGGCACCAATGCTTGCTGCCTGCTGTTGAGATAATGCACCCTGAAGAACTGCATAAGATAATTGATTGGCTATATTTGATGCTCTATTGCCAGGCATATTTGAAACATCTGCTAGCATTTGTTTGCCAATGTCTGATTCTAAAAATGTTTGACCAAATTGACGTTTTATAGATCCTTGACCAGTTAATTGATCTTCTCTCTTTCGCTCTGCTAGTTCAGACGCAGTGACCTTGCCAGAAAATTCAGAAATCTTTTGTAGTTTTTCTGCAGTCATAGTCATTGCCTCTGCAGTTTTTATTCCTTCTTTGCGAGCATTTTTTAGTTGTTCTTGTAAGAAGAACATAGCTCCAGCAAATAATGCAAGAACAGCGATGACTTTGCCAATTGGATTTGCAAGCATTGGCAAAAGCATAGGGGCTAGCATTAATGGCATGGAGAGTGCCCCAGCTATTTGAGAACCTGGCTGTCCAGACATTCCATATGCCATTGCACCCATACCAAGCACAGAAAGGCCCATGCCAGCTCCAGCACCAGGCATTCTTGGGGCTGCAGCTTGGTTGACATTTGCCTGTGCTGTTCTTGCAGTCTCTACAGAAACTCTTCCCTGACCAGGAATGTACCCATATTGTATACCACGCTTATCTGTCCTTATTTCTGCACCAGTACCTGCTTCAAAAGTTCTTCCTCCAGTAGTTGCAATATCATTGCCAAAAGTTTTTGCTGCCCAAGCTGCTAAAACTGGAGAATTGTTAGCTGCAGCAATAGCCCTTTGCCCAGTTGATTTGGCAACTTTAGAAACAAATGCTCCAGCTTTTTTAAGATTTTCCGATACGCCTGCCTTTGCAGTTTGTTTTGCAAGTTCTTGTGAATTAGCAATATTAACATCTGCTGGTGTTCTAAATCCCATTTTAGCTGCAACACTTGGAGGCAAACCATCGTTATATCCAGGTACGCTATCATTAATCATTGCTTGAACTAATGGGGCATATTTAGCTGATTGTCTAGCAGGAATTACTGATTCCCCTGGAGAAAGCATTGCAGGGACTATGTCGCCTGCACCCTTTGGCCCTGGAACTGAAAACACACCGTTTGCTGCTTTAAGAACTCCACTAGATCCGAACAATTGTGCAATGCCAGCAAGTCCTATTAGTGGCAATAGCATCCTTGTTAGTGATCCAACAGAAAATCCTTTACGGCGAAGAAAAGCTTGAGAAGTTATATCGTCTATATTTGTAAATGAATTTTTTGGACTTACCTTTTTTCTTTCTACAGGTGTCTTTACTGGATATGGCAGACTAGTCTTTGGCTTTATATCAGGAACTGGACCAGAAATAAACCTATTAAGCACATCTCTTTTTTGTGATGGAGTTAGTCCACGAAGATCTTCTATTAGTTGATTTAAGGTAGCAATTCTTTGATTTCTGCCTCCAGGCATATTTGCTATATATTGCTGTATTTGCCCCTTCATATCTCTAGGAACCTGTATATTAGATTGACTTACATAATATTTGTCAACCTTATCTAGAATTCCTGGGAAAATAGCTTCAAGCCTTGAGTCCCCTCTTTCTCTTAATTTTTGCAATAACTTTTGATAAGATTTTTCTTTAAGAATTGAGCTTCCTCTTGAGTATCCAGAGCCGCCTGCTTTATTGTAACCAATTGTCATTGGGAAATTGCTTTCCATATTAATTCGTTGTATAAGCCTTCTCATGCCTGGATCTTTAATTGACATTTCAGCTTTGCGTTCAGCTGCCTGGAAAGCTGGGTACATTGATTCATTTGTTAATTCTGTTGCTCCAGCATTCATTTGTGCTTTTATTGAAGATAACACTGATTTTCTATAGGTTAAAATATATCTTCTTAATACTTTATTTGGGATATTGGCATCATCAGGAATCCTTGTCAAAATCCCAGAACCTATTAATCCTTTTGGCATTCTAGAAAAATCTTTCATGTATTCTTTAATAGGTATTTTTGTTGTATCAAATTCTGGATTAAGAGTTTTTGGTAAAAATTCAACCTTGTCTCTATAGCTAGCAAAAACTTCTGCTTTTTGTTTTGTCTGATAGGTATCTAATAGATTAACTAACTTAGATTGTGCCTGCCTTTCTTCTGCCTGACTAATAAATCCAGTTCTACGCATATCTGCCAAATGCATTCGCATAGTTCTTTCAAAATCTTGGCGATTTTGTCCTAACACCCCAGCCTGCTCCATATGAGCCGCCGTCAAGTATGTGCTTTTATCAAAATATAATGGTGGATCTCTTCTTGCTTTAGATTGTGTTTGGTCTTTAACAGCAGTGCCAACTAAGCCGTCACTAGAACTATTATTTAGCCAAACCCTTCTATTTCCAATTTTAACTGGTGGCATCGTATATTTGCCAGCCTTTGGACCATATTTGGCTGTAAATGGAAGTCTTTCTTCATACATTTTTTTACCATAAACTAGCTTTTGAAGTCTTTGCATCATGGAAAATCTTGGCATTCCTACTGGAATTTTAAGTCCATTGGCCTGCAATATTCTTTGAATTTGTGGAATTAGAGCTGGTTCTGTAGCAACAATTCTTCTAACATCTTTTAGAGTAAATCCTCCCATAATCTGGGCCTCAAAGAAGTCTTTATCCTTTGATGTGTAAGCACCTTTTATTTTTCTTGCACTTAATGTGCCAAAAGGTGCTGGCGTTGCATACTCATTATTGCGAGACTGATAGCTGTCTCCAAAAGTAAATGTTGTACGCTTTCCAACTTTTCTCTTGTTTAAAAGCATAGCAATATTGCCATAATTAAATGTTTTTGGATTCATTAGTGATCCAGTAGAACCAAATATATGTCTTAACTCACTGCCACGTGTTGATGACCCAGCCCTTCCAAAAAGCTTATTAGCTAATCTTGTCCTAAGTGGAAGTCTTGGATCATAAAGCCCTCTTTCTTTTTTATATAAGTACCCATAAACTGGACGCATTGATGGATCAATATTTTCTGGAAGACCAAAAATCTTTGCCTCTGCCTGTGCTCTTTTAGCTGTGGTATCTCCTGCTTTACTAAAACCTGTTTCAAAAAGACTCTTATATCTTTGGCCTGGGGTAGAAGCAAGCTCACTAAACTTATCCATTGGCATTCTTACTGCAATATTTGGACGAGACCTTAAAAATCTACGAGCTGCCATCCCTTCGTATTCTGTAAGTGATTTTCCTCTGCCCAAAATAAAGTTTAAAACTGTTCCAATTGGATTATTTTGATTTTTTCTTAATAATCCTGCAAATGGATTACGACCAACACTATATCCAGGAATATTGTCATCTATCATACCCTGGATTAAACCAGCATATTTTTGTGATTGTTTGGTTGGAATAACTGCTTCTCCAGGAGATAGCATGGCTGGGACAACGTCCCCTGCACCTTTTGGACCTGGAACAGAAACAATTCCCCTTGCTAATTTTTTAGGCGGTCTTGCTTTTGGACCAGCACCAAGTGGCACTCCAGTCACTGGATCAACACCGAGAAGTCTGGACTGCTGAAGAATTGCTTTACCATATGAAATTGCTAACTTATCTATAGCTGCCGCCTCAGAAGTAAATGTTTGAATTAACTTAGAGTGTGTTTGATTAAGAGATGCTGCTACAGCTGCAGCTTCTAGTTGCTGCTGGGTCATATATTCTGTTGATATGCCCAAGTCTTTAGAGTTTTTTCCAACTCCAGTAAATATTCTTGCTAAATTGGCAAAAAGCTTAATAATGTTTGCAGCACCATTAGCAATAAGACCAAACATCATCAAAAATACTGGACCTATACCTGCCACAACTGTAGCTGCTATTACTGCAAACTGTTTAGCCCCTTCGCTCATATTATTAAAGTTTTTAAGAACATCCGTTCCAAACTCAAGCAATGGTGTTATTGCCTTTAAAAATTGCTCTCCTAATGGGGCTAGTGCAGCCTGGAATTTTTCAAGTTGTTTTTGAAACTTAAATAATGGGGACTCTTCAACACGCTTTAATTCTCGTTCTGCAATAATGGCCAACTCCCCAGCATCTTTGCTAGCTAGTGCCAAAACTTTTGATGCCTGAGTTCCTTCTTTTACAACATTCTGAAACAACGTTGAGAGCCTAGAAAACTGGAATTTTCCAAATAACTGCTCTATAGCTCTTGCACGGCTAAGTGGATCTAGGGTATCAAGTGCTTTAGCAAAGTCAATAACAATGCCAGTAACATTTCCTTTATTCACTTCAACAATTTGTCTAAGATTAATTCCAAATCCTTGAAGCATCGCTGCTGCTTTATCGGTTGGATTAATTAAAGATGCAAGACCAGACTTTAGTGCGTTAGCACCTTCTGATGCATTAATGCCGCCCTCTTTCATGGCTGTTAGGAAGAATGCCAAGTCTTCCACATCTCCACCCAGCTGCTTAACTACTGGACCAGCTTTTGGAATAGCAATAGTTAAATCTTGAATTGCAGTCACGGTTTCGTTTTCAACTGCGTTTAAAAAGTTTATTTTTTCAGCCAGGTCTTCTGCTGCTGTTCCAAATGCATTTGTAACAGAAATTGTAGCTGCCATAGCCTCTTGCTGTTCTACCTCACCAAGGACTGCAAGCCTAGTAGCCTCTGTTACCTGTGCACGTAAATCTGCACCCTTAAGACCCATCTGGGCAACATCGGCTGCTAACTCTAAAGTTTTATTTACTTCAATACCGTATTTTGTAAATTCATCTGCAAGCTGTTTCATGTTTTCTAAAGCTTTGTCTGTTTCTGCTTGAGTTGAAAAAGCATCTCCATAAACACGCTTGAATCTAATGGCTTGTTCTTCTATTTTTCTAAATTCTCTAGCAGCAGCTGCACCCATATAAGCAAGTGGAATAGAAAAACCAACCATAAGCTGACGACCAGCCCACTGGGTATTTTTACCAAAATTTAAAAGATTTGTAGAGCCTTGCTTAAGAAGTTGATTAAATAATTGCTGCCTTTGAGCTGCAAGAGCTGTTTTGGTTGCAAGGCTTTCCATATCTAAAGCTAAAGGTCGTACCGAAATGGCCTTCATAGCACCATTAGCGTCACGACCTAGCTTTATATACTGAGTCTGAAGAGTTTTTACTCTTTCACGAGCAACTTTTTCAATAGTGGCAAATTCATTTTTGAATAATCTGCCAAATGTTTTTGTAGAGGCACCAGCATATCTAAAATACTCCCCCATAGAGAGTTTATTTCTTTCAAGAGCAGTTGTAAATGATTCTGCCGTTGTAGAAATTGTTCTTACATTTGCTGCAAACTTTCCAGTAGAATTAATATTTTTAATTAAATCTCTTTGAATATTTTGTGCAGATTGTGCCTGCTGGGCACCACTTTTGATTAGCTGAGTATTTAGCTGAGATATTTGTCTTTGCAGCTGCTTAATTTCTGCAATAGCCTGGGACGTATCGACACCAATTCTAATGTCAGATCTAATATCATCAGCCATTCATCAGCACCTCCTAGTTGCTAAATCATATTTACTTGTTTAATGCACCAAAAATAGTTGAGTTTCCAGATGCCTCTTCAACAATCTTATAGACTGTTGGAAGGTCCAAAACCTCTTCTAGTGCCTTGATGTCCTCAGCTAGCTCTGGTTTAAATTGCTGCATAGCAATCTGGACACACTCTAGCAAAAGATCCATTGACTTCTCATTGTCTTCTGCAACATCCTGGATAGCTTGGAACTTTTTCAAAAATGGTCTTAGAAGGGAAACCTTCAAAGGCCTAATTGTAATTTCCTGTCCATCTAATAGTTTAATTGTTTTTTCTTCGCTTACGGTAATTGCCATTATTAATTCCTCCCTAAAGGCTTTTGGCTTTAATAATTATAGCATAGACACTATGTTTTTTTGGTTAAATCTTCATACCCCAGACCCATACCAATACCAAACCCAGCCCTTTTGGCAGCATCCCCCTGAAGGGAAATTATGTCATTTGGATCGCTAGTCTTTCCTTTGCTAAACACTTTTGCCTTAAGTTTTTCCCAAGCATTTGAATCAGACTTTCCTGTTTGCTTATCTAAATCAACTCCTTGTATTGCTGCAAAAAACTTTTTTTCATTATACTCAAGCTCTCTTTTTGTTTCTAAGATAGACGTTAGTTCTGGCATCGAAATGCTTGCTTCCATTTCTTCATAATTTTTCCAAATACCAGTTAAAAATACCTCAGCCTCTAGCTTAACAAGATCTAGCCCAGACCAATCTGCCCCACTACTAATTGCTTGATCTTTAACTTCTTTATTGCTTTCTTTTTGAATTTTTACCCCAGCTGCAATATCAATAATTTTATAAATAGTCTTTAAATCAATATTATCTTCTAACTCAGATATTGTTTTTATTAATGGATAATACTGTTGCATGCAAAGCCTTGCACATTCAGAAAGAAAAAATATGGCCTCGTCGTCATCTTTGGCAGTTTTTACAAACTCAAAGGCATCCATAAATTGTCTTAAATATTTAATTTTTAATGGGGATATTTCAATTAGAGTGCCATCTATTAGCTTGATAATTGCTGTTTCATACACTCTAGTGGCCATCATACTATTATACCAAAAGTAAACTGCCCCAGCAACCAATTGCTAGGGCAGTTCTATTAAGTTATAAGCTAGGTTTAGCTAGCTGGGATTGTACGGTCCACAATCTTTCCGTATGATGCGTCATCATTTGGAAGCAGACGGAACGAAACTTCAAACATTGTAGCTTCGTCACGCTTTGCACCCACTGTTACGCTCTCAATAGAGAGTGCACGGTAAGCAACGTAAACACGCTCAATCTGGTCGGAAGCTGCACAGTCACCAGTGCCTGGACCAACTGCAACTAGACCACGCTCTACTGGACATTCACCAATGTCACCTGCGGACAGGTTCATTGTTGGATTTCCTGCAACGGTAGTCAGGTCAGAGTCCTTTCCAGCTACAGCAAAGAGAAGATTCTCTAGTGTAGATTCTGCAAAGGTAGTATTCAGGTTAACCTGCATACCCTGCTTGTATAGCTTAGCAACGTCTAGAACCTGGTCAACCTGTACCTCACCAAAGTCAGGCTGGAAGACGATCTCTAGACCGTTCATTGTGTAACCAACGTTGCGGAAGTCAGCATCAGCAGATAGCGTTGTCTTGTAAGACACGTCATCTACATATGCTGGCAAGTCGCCGTCGGCTAGCAAACCATCTTCATATGTGAAGAGGGCTGCTGCACCAACGATAATGTTGTTACTTGAACCACGTGTATATGCCATAATTTTCACCTCTTTTTTCTATATGGAATAAGTGGGCGATGTTTCCTCAGCTTAATTATACCAGTCTTTTATCGAATAGCAGTATCGTTATATGAGGAACTTCCTGTAGAATAGCCTTTAGTGTGATAGCAATAGTCAATAATTATCTTGTTTCCAGCATAAGTCCTAGCTGTTCCAAAGTCAATAATGTCTCTAGTTTCTTCTAGCTGGTAGATCTTGATATCATGAAAAAATACGGGTAGAAACTCTTCTTTGTATAGCCCAGTTATTGGGTCATAATCTGGACTGCTCATAATCCACTCGTTAAGGTCTGCTGCTGACTCATCTCCACGATCTAGCAAGTCTTGGACTACCTGAGTTGCAAAAATAAGAGCTTCTGGATCGCTATGCATTTTGTAAAAATAATAAAGCAACTGCTCATCCTTGATATGAGGGAATGCTCGTCTACGCATTTTAAACATTCTGTCATAAACTGCAAAAACATCTGCAGATGCTTCTGGAAATGTTTCAGTTAGGGCCTGCAAGTCTGTTGGGGCTGTTGGGAAAAATCTCATGATTCCAGCAGTAAACCTCTCTCTGCCAAGAGCTGATGGTATTTTCTGAGACAGATAATCATTAATAAATATAGGTGGGTAAGATATTGCCATTATACTAAGCCCGCCCTCTGAATCCACTTTTGTCCAACATTAATTCCTCTAGATCTTCCGCCTCTTTTACCAGAACTAAAGTTTACACTAAAGTCCCTTGGGTTACGCAAATAACTGGCTATTCCAGTAATTTCTAAAAATGATTGTCTAAAGTATCTGCTAAAAAATGAATCAAACACTTTTTTATATTCCCCCTCAACTTCTCCACCAGGATTGTCAACTCTAACTGGTTTAGATGTAAATATATCCTCACCGTTTTCCTCAAAAACAAGGACTCTTTGTTTTGGAACAATGGTTACTGGAATGCCATTTTCCATAATTTCTGCTTTATTATAAAATGGAACTTTTGAGCCATTCTTTACAGATATAGATTGTCTAAATGTAGAATTAAAAGAAAGACCTGCCCCATTTACTATATATGATATATCGAACAATCTAGCGTCTGGTGAACCAGTTTGATACCATTCGTATACGTGATGCATTAGCTGTGGATTTACCCTGGCATTAGAATCAATATATTGTTTTAAACCCTCTACTGAGATGGCACCAAGCTGTCTTAAAAATGACGGGAAGCCTTGCTTTACTCCGTCAATAAAACCAAACATGTAACCAATGGTGTTGTCCATATCTCTCATAAACTGTTTATTATTAATTTTTAAGGCTATCATTATATATCTGCCGCCTGATTTTCTGATCTACGAATGACTATTTTATAATATTCAACACTTCCAAATGGACCAACAAAAGGTTGATTTGTTGCAATTTCAAATATAGTAGACTTTCCCTTTCTTGGGCCAGATGTTTCTATGTATAAAGGATTGCAGTTTTTATCTCTTATGTTTGTAACAATAACATTTGTTATTGCATTGCTGGCCTGTCTGCTTGAGATTCTTAAATCTTCTTTAGTTCTGCCTAGCATAATGTTATCTTGAGTAAGATCAACGTTTGGCTTTACTTCTTCTTTCCAGGCTGTTCCAGTAGTATTAAAGTTACATGCAATTGTTCTATCTAAAATCCAATTTTTCTTAACATTGCCAAGCGGACCCTGCTCAACTATTGGGTAAAATATATCTGCTTCCATTGGAAATGCAAAGTCTGTTTTGTCTCCACATGCCATTACAAAACTCCCAATGTCTTAATAGGCCTGCGATACTTTGAAAGTATCTTGTCTACCAGAATATTCCCCGTCCCGTCAAAAACGCCAGCATCAAACTTGATCTTAAACTGATCTGTGTTGTAGTCAGATATGTATCTCTTATAGTAGTCTAATCTTCCACAAGAAATGTCTTCTACAAGCAACTCTGTTGCTCTAACAATATCTGATGGAATCTTTTTATATCCAAACTCCCCAACAACAAGATAATCAAAGCTTCTTGGAAATCCTCTATAAACAAAATTTAAATCCAGCATGTCTGAGCCTGCTGCAGGAAGAAGTGTAGGTGCAGACTCGTTTCTATTTATTATTTCTGTTGTTTTTTCCTGAATGCCCAAACCACCCTTGGCAACTTCATAATGAATTAAATAATCATTTGGGTTATTTGCATCAAAGATCAGAACATTATTTTCATATAGCTTTAAGAGTTTTTTGATATCTCCCCATACTGGCAAAATATCTGCACCAAGGCCAGTTATAGAATAGGATTTCTTTTTATAATAGAATCCGTCTTCAATTATTGAATCAATAATCGCTCTAGCAAGCTCTTCGTTTTTCCTATACTCTTCGACATCAGTTGCCGTCTCTCCTTTTGTATTTGGATCAACATACGGCCTAACTACATCTATAATATACTCGTCATCATTGATAGATATTGTGTATGTATTATCATAAAATGCTGGTAAAGATATTGTTATTTTTGAAGATAAATTAGAGGTGGCTTCTCCATTAGTTATTGAAGAATCCGCCATATCTAAAATGGTGTACTCGTACTCAGTGCTTGGAGCACTAACAGTAATTGTTACATCAGTCTCGTATGGCGGAACCCTCAATATTTCCATTTATTTGTTAAACTCCTGAGCAACTTCTTGTGGTGTTGCAAGTCTTGTGTGATTACGAGTAAGCCACTTTTCTGCCTGCTCTGGAGTTACCAAGTTATAACCCCTATAAACCTTTCCAACCCCACTCCAAGTTACATTTTTGGTTGAGTGAATAGCAACCTTTTCAACTTTAGTCTCTTCCTTCTTTGCCGAAGCCTTTGGCTTCTTGGCTACTTTACCAGTACCAATAACTCCATTTTCAACAGCGGTAATTCCTTGAACAGTGCCATCACCAACTACAGGATTTTGAACCTTATTGGTAATTACATTTTCTGGCTCTGCAACTGTCTCAGCTGCCTTTTCTGCTTCTTTAACTGCCTCAGCATATTTCTCAGTCAAGCTTTCATCAATGAATGCCTGGAATGATTCGGCTGTTTCTTTTGAGATAAGAGGCTCTCCTGGCTCCAGTACAGCAGGAATAATTTCTTCATCCTTGTTTTCTTCTGACATATATTCTCCCTATATTTACTTTAATTATAACAGATTAATGAATAAGAGGGCAGGAGCTAGATGCCCCTGCCCCCTCAATTTGTTTCTATATTTTAGCTGTCAGCAGCTGCGTCAGCGAACGCAATAGCGTCCTCTTCTTCCCACTGTACACCAAAACGAACGAATACTGTGTATTCAATTGTGTCCTTCTTTGGCTGGTACATGCGGTTTACAGTGATGTCTCTCTGGAATCCCCAAACACGGTTGGCTGGGAATGTGAGGTCAATGTAACCATCTGGGTAGTAAGGAACTTCCTGAACGTCAATTCCTAGAACACGGGTAGTGCGAGCACCACCAAATGTCTGGCCCTGTCCATCTAGGTAAGCCTGGGTATTAGCCTGGGTGTTACCATTCTTTCCAAGAGCCTCAGCAATTGCGTCAGATAGTGTACCGTTGTTCTTAACGATACCCTGGAATGCGTCAGTACCTGCGTAGAACTTCAGGTTTGACTTGATTGCACGGTACTTACGTGGCATAGCAAGAATAATTTCCTGCATAACCTCTGGTGTCCATGCGTTGTCAGCGACTGTTACTACAGCCTCGTGAGCATCTCCGTTGGTCTTTACCTTGTTGACGAAACCGTTCATAATTGAAAGGAATGCGTCTGAGCCAGTGCCTGTACCATTGATTGCTAGGTCTTCAATGTCATTTGCAAATGCATTTGTCATCAAACGAACTAGGTGATCTTCTAGTGCAGCCCCCTCAATACCGTCTTCAAGAGCCTCAGCTGAGACTTCCCAGTCAAGACGGATCTTCTTGGTTGATAGCTCAACCTTAGAGAACTGAGCACCAGTGTTTTCGTAGTTACCTACAGCCTGGGCTGCAGCACGAATTACACGCTCACCAACGTTAACCTTCTCAAGTTCCATGGTGTTAGCTCGCATAGTTACACGGCGACCATCCTTGGCGAGTACAGTTGCATCCCATACGTAGTCAATAAACCTACGTGCCTGTTCAGGGCGTAGAATACCACTGCCTGCATCACCCGAAGGATTTACGGCGTTTGGTCCAGTTGTTAGACCATATTCAGCGTTAGGAATGTTACCCAGTGTGTTGGGACCTGGATCTGTTACTCCACCAATACCACCAGATGCAAATGCACCCTGACCTTGGAAAGTACCAGGAGCAGTGCCACCTAGTTCACCAGACTCACCTGGCTGATTCTTAATAATCTCTTCCGACATATTGTCACCTCCTAAGTGATTTTTGTCTTATTTAAATAAGTCGGCAGTTTTGAGGAAACGTCCGCCCCATAGGGATTTTTCAACCTTTTCTGGTTGAACCTGTACGATCTCGCCTAGATCGCCAGACTTACGAAAAGCGGTATCGGCTTCCACAGCATCTACTCGCTTTCCAAAATTGTCAAATTCTGACTTGGCCTGAGAAAGCTCTCCCTTTACAGAAGATAGCTCTCCCTTGACGATGCCAAGAGATTTGTTTAGTTCTGAAACCTGTTCGTGCAAAGACTTAACAGTTTCAGCTAGATCGCTAAAGGCTGATGTAAGAGTGTCTTTAATGTCAGCTACTGCAGTAGCAATAACTTCGTCTGACTTTGATACTTCTTCCTTAGCTGCTTCTTCCATGTCTTCAGACTTCATTGTTTCTTCTTCGTCTTCCTTCATGTCGTCAGCCTTCTTTTCCTCTTCGTCCATGGACTTTTCTTCCTTGTCCTTGTCTTCTTCAGAATAGGCTTTCTCTACGTCAGCTGTGGTTTCGGCATCTGCCTCTGGAGCGACCTGTGCTTCTTCAACTACATCATCGTTCTTTTCAACAATGTTTTCAGTTGTTTCATTCATAGGATCTTCCTCCTTTTTCATCTTAGAAGTATTAATGCCTTTAGCACTATCAACTAAGAATTTTATCATTTCTGATTTTTCGCTGTCATTTTTTTCAACGAAACCTATATTTTTCATTAGAGTTCCATTAATTGGACTCTCTTCTGATTCTTCTGATGATACCTTTACGATACCGTTTTCTCTATCCCAGAAAACATTCTCAAACTCAACGTCAAGGTTTTCCCCCTTGATCATATCTACGCCATTCACCTTTTCAACAGACAGAATGTTTGCAAACTGATTTGCTGGATTGTCTACCAAAGATAGCTCAATTAGATCATAGTCTTTGATTATGCGAATAGTCTTTTCCATTTTTTCATCATACATATCATCGTACTTATTCATCTTTCCGCCAATGGAAAAACCAGAAAGTGTCCCATCCAAAACTTTTTCCCAGGTGTTTTGTGCACCCTTAGAAATATATGCAGATACAAAAACGCCAGAATAGAACTTCTTGCTTTCTGGATCAAAGTATCTGTCTTCTTTAAAATTAACCATCTTGCCAACAGAGATTGGTTGGTGCATTTCACGAATGTTGCCACGGAACTTGGCAAATGCCTTGAGAGAAGCTTCTGTGGTTACTATGTCTGCCTGCTTGTCTACATTGTCAAGTGTGGCAAATCCAGAAACGATTCTACGCTCCTGATCAACCTTGCTGAATGGCATAGACAAACGAACGTTGTCTCCATCCATATCCCACTGTGCTTTAGATATAGTCATTGTATTCTAATTATATCGCTTTTTTATCAAATTGTTATAAACAACATACCATTATAGCAGTTTTTATTCTGATGACGGGCCTTCGCCCTGAGCGTTCCTTCCTGATATAGTAGCTGGGCTATCTGACGCATTATTTGTTCTTTCGGCATCTCTTTGCCTATTGCCAGCCAAATTTGCTCTAGCGTCTGTAGCTTGTCTTGGTGACATTACAAAGGGGCTGTCGCCATCTGGCCTTTGTGGCAGACCAAGGACCTCCCTGGCCTCATTTGGAACCATAATCTGCGTCTTTACATATCTTTCTAAAATTTGAGATTGAGCTATCTCGTCTGTCAAAGTTAGCTCATTGAACTTTAGCTCTAGAATGTCAGTCTTTTCCTTAACAATTCTATTTACTAGCTTCTCAATGGTTCTTTGTAGTGGTCTTGCTACCTGCTCCTTAAATGTTCTATCCTGAGAAAGAGAGGCTGCAATATTAGAGGCATCGGAGCCTCCAATCTTTGAAAGTGGAACTTGGTGTGCAATTAGGATATCATCACGATTTCGTAGTCTGTATTCGTTAAATGAAGCTTCCTGGACACCATTCTCAATGGGTTCCATCTTAAACTCAACTTTGTTTTGTTCGGTATCTCCTGGCAGTGGAATGTACAGTGTTCTATGGCTTTGCCCCTTTAGATTTGTTTGTAAGAATCTGAATAGTTTGTCTTCTGCCTCAGAGGATAGTTTTGCACCTTTAAGAGTAACCACATAGCGTGGAACAGCCTTGTTGCTAAAGTAGTCAATATTGTATTGCGATGCAAGCTGATCTCCGTGTAAAGAAGAGACGGCAGACATAATGTCTGGAATACCATAGTAAGTATTTAGCGGAGAATATTGCTTAAAGTGAATGATCTCATTTGGTCTTGGATCTCCAGTAATTGGATTTGGATTTGATGCTCCAAAATTTCTAAAATATACAACCTTATGTCCAATAACCTGAACAAAACCATCTTTAAGCCTACGAACACGAATTGTGGTAGCTGGAATATGACCAATATATCCAATCTCTCCACGTACCGTTCTACCAATCTCAAGATATCCGTTGCCAGTTGACTCATAGTCAGTCAGCACCTTCATCATAAGGTTTGTAAATGATTCTTCGTCATTGAGATTCTCTAGCCAATCACGCATCTCTATCTTCATTCTTTCAATGCGTCTCCGTGCCTTGTCTCTTGCTGAATCATTATCATTTGATTCTAAAGCCATCATTGTTCTATCAGAGACATGGAAGTCATATCCAAGACCAACAGTATTTTCTACCTTTGCATCAATGGCTGCGTGGTTGGCAAATGATGTGTCATAAAAGTTAGCTAGCTCGTATAGGTTCCATGGTGGGGTAATAACATCAAACATGCCATATCCGTTACGATATACGCTTCCTGGATTAATCTCTTTTGATGACGCACCGTCTGTTCCAGAACTAATTGCAAGGGCACTATCCAGATAGGCTGGCGATGTTGTGTTAATATTTTTTGGCACCTGTATGTCATAGGCCTTGGCCATTCTATCTGACCTACGTTTAAAATTTTTATCTAAGCCAGACAAGCCCTTAAGTTCATCCCAAGACTTATTAAATGGATCCTGTTCCTTAAAAACATTATTTTCTTTTTCTGTATCTGGCAGGCCAAGATCTCTAATATAAAGCTCTTCTGACATTATTCTTCGTCTCCGTACATTTCAATGGTCTTTTTGGCTGCTGCCACTGCACCAAGGTCATTAAGATTTGGGATTAGGCCGCTTTTCATTCTGTCTATTTGCTCAGAATACTCTTCATCCGATACACGGCCCATCCCAGCAAAAAATACTGGCTTGCCATTAGGCTCGCCATGATAAGCTGCAGCTTGGCGTAGCTTATGCAGCTGTATCTCATCTCCCCTATGGGACGGAATGTTTAGGATGTTTCCCTGACCATCCGTAAACCACTTTCCGTTTTCTCTCTGCCAAACATATATACCCCAATCGTAGTTTTTATCTAAAACTGTGATCTTAGACTTACCAATTTGATTAGGATTTTGCTTTTTCATAACCATAAGTATACCATATTATACTGCCTGGTATACCTGAGAACGCCACTCTATGTTTTCTTTGACTGAATATTGGTAATCTCCAAACACAGACTCTATTTCATCATCAATAATTATTTTATTTGTTCCTGTATATATCTTATATATGTCTGATGGGTCTACTCCATAATAGCTAGTTTTTGCTATAAACAAAACGCCATCCCAAAGATATGATGGCCAGAAGCCCCAATCTAGAGTTAATGAGCCAAGGTTTTTAACCTTAAACCAAGGCCTTGTAATCTCATTTTGAACCTCTTGAAGATTAGTTGATTTGTAATAAGAAATATTATTATATGTCAGTGGTGCGGTTAGCCTAAGTGCCCCAGCAAAATTAGAAAATTCTTGAATATTTGCAAATCTTATACCAAGCATTGCCCACTCCTTTATGGTTAAAACTGGATCCTTTACAATTTTTCCATTTAGGTAAAACGCTATTCCATTTTCTAACTCTCCCCTAGAATTAATAGCGTATAGTTTTGCACGTTTTCCAGATGGATCACTTGCAGCAGCATATACACGAATGTAAGAGTTTTTACTCTGAATCTCGAAAAGCTGCATTGCCCCATATGGAAAAAAGTCTTCGTCAAACCTTAATGCCATTTGCATTGCTATAACTTTAAAATTATCTGATTTTGAATTATTTAGTGGTATGGAAATACCCCTATTTATCAATGGGTCATATCCGCCCCTTATGGTTATTCCACTATTTCTAGTTAAATATAAATAGGGAGTGCTTCCCTTATAAATAGAGAATGGATTTTGTTTTTTATATGTAAGATAGAACCCTTCTTTTCTATATGGATAAATGTCATTACCAAATCTAGTCCCAATGGATGTTGGCATGGTGTCAGAAAGTGCCATGGATGCATACTCTAGGGACTTAATAGAAATTGGAGTATTTTTAATATTTCTAGAAGATATTTCAATATGAGTAACAATAGCAAGATTATTAAAGGAAATTGACTGGGGTGGATAAATTATCATATTATCAACAACCTCATACTTTGTGTTTATCCAGTTTGACCCAGGTACAACAATTCCATTTTTAGGTGCAAGCTCTGTATTTGTAAATGTAGATAGTGATCTATTAGCCCCATTTTCAAGCAATTGAAATGTTATGTATGTTTTTACTATAGAATTTAGGGTGTCGTATTTATAGGTGCTTACAGATTTATTTTTTAAATCTTCATAATTTTGAAAACCAGTAAAAAGCTGATTATCTAAAGAATCATAGGTTCTTTGTATTGGATTGGCATATTCAGACTGTAGCTCTGCATATGTCCACGAACCCTCTTCTGTTTCCTGAACAAAAATAGATGGTGCTGGATAATTAATATTAAATTGGATAAAATCTAGATCAAGCCTTGAGTCTCCACGTGAATCAGTAGTTTCTTTAGCAAAAAATGATAGAGGGATTTGATCTTGCCAAGATGAGTCTGCCTCAACCAATATCCCAAATCCAGATAAATCTTCTCCTGCAATTACTCCGTAGCTAGGTATGTGATTTTCTAAAATAGAATATGAGTATTGGCCAAGAGTTCCACCGTCATATAAGAATTGAAAAATAGCAGACTCTTGAACGTCTTCTCCAGCATCTGCCGTATTTGTATATAGCTCAGAGCCGTCAATGAATGTGTCAGCAAAGCTTAGGCCATCGGCAGCAAAAATAGAAGAAATTTTAGATAAATTCTTTAATGAACAAAAACCAATTTCATATATATTACCTAAAAATGTATTTGATAAATTTTTAGTTGAGCCAACGTAAATAGACATTGTGGTTAGTTTTCCAAAAAAGTCTGCGATCTTTTCACCGTAGTAGCTGGAGAATTTTTGGAGATCTATTCCAATAACTGCTTTTTCCCCAACACCATTTAAGTATTGTCTAGATTTTGATAATAATAATGAATAGTTTCCATTTTCCCACAACTTATAGTTAATGCTATCACTGTCTAGGGTTATTTCGAAAACATTTCCAGTTGCCCTATTCTCAATTGCAATCAGCGTTTGTTCTGTAGTTGGCGTTGAAATCTCTTTACAAATAATATAAAAAGCTTTTAGCTGCTCATTAGCTAAATTAAAATTTTCAAAAAATAGCTGGCCATTGGTTGAATCCCAACTACTATTTGGCCTAAACTTAATAAAGTTATCATTAATTTCATTTTGTGCATTTTCCAAATCTATAATCCACTCAGAGCTTGTTTTATTGCTAAACTTCGCTTCTGGGGCAGAGTATTGTGGAAATTCAATCGCATTTCCATTAATAGCCAAGTTGTCATAGGCACCCTGAACCCACTTCCCTAATGATGGATATTGATAGTTTTTGGCATACTTAGAAAATGGATAGTCAATAAAGACGGAACTTCCACTATAAGCATTATTAATATTTTCTGGAAACTCAACCCCTTGGCCATAAACAAATCTTCTTTTAGCTACCTGAAGTGGAACCCTATATCCATAAATAGCTATGCCATCAATCTCGATTGGGGCCACATCGTCATATGACCAAAATCCTAGCCAATCATTATCTAAAATGATGCTTCCTGCTGTTTGGTTTTTTTCTGGGAAATCTACATTATCAACATTTATAAGTGTTTCACCTACCTGTTCTCCATTAATAAATAAACTAATCGAAGATGTAGAATACCTAATCTGAATTAGCATTGGCCTATACCATTCTCCAACATAGTGCCTAATTAGGTAATCTCCAACCTTTAGTATTATTGTTGATCCCTGAACATAAACTCCATCTGTTCCACGTATATTTCCAAAAATTCTTTTTTCTACTACTGAGTTACAATTAATTCTAGTCCAAAACTCAAAAGTGTAATCCTTATATTTGCCAGAATTATTTAAAAATCCTTGACCAGGAATTATTAATGATGGAATTGCTCCACCACTTTGTTGAATTATAGTACTATTTGAGGCCCCAAAAACCATGGGGATTCCAGAATTTTTAGCAGATAATGCATTTTTTCTAACTAAATAATAGCCGTCAAGGTCCTGCAACCCATAGGCTTTTGCCTCAATTCCAAAAATATTTTCAGCATTGAATATGTTTGATGGCAATTCTACTGGAGTAATTCCTAAAGATGAGGCATTGAACTCTTCAGACCATTGTCCAAAAGATATACCATTAACTAAAAATTTATAGTTTGAAAGACTATCGCCATTAAAAAATTTAGCCTTAATTACTAGCCTAGCTGAAACATTGTCTGTTGGCATATTGAATGTTTCTGAAATAAAAATCCAATTATTAACTATTTCAGTTGAATAAAATTTTGTTTTTTCTACCAACTCTCCGCTAGATTCATCAAAATATTGATATCCAATTTCAAATCCAGAAATATAAGAGCTGCTAGTATAAACAAATGCACCTATAGCAAAAGTAGAAAGATCTTCATTTAAAACATTAAAATTTATTAAATTTGGGCTAACTGCAGAAACAAAAAAATTATCTCCAGTTGCTGATGATGCCGAAACTCTAGACACAAAACTATCTGAAAATGGTTCGTCTAATATAGAAGTAATGTTTTCGACAGTTCCGTTGTCTGTATCCCATAAACGCAAATCTCTATTTGTTTCGGATATAAGCGACACATAATCTGCCTTGTCGTCAAGGGGCCAGAACGCTATTGGATGCTCAGAAAAAATTTTTTCGGCATACAAACTAGATGGAGTAGACATAAATCACCACCTATAGTTTACCACAAGTAGCCTACATATACTTACTATTTAAAATATGGCTAACTTCTAGATGATTTACATTAAAATGTTTTGGCAATGAGGCTACCCAGCGAATAGCCTCTGCCATATCTTCTGCAGTTAAGGCATGATTCTTTTTCTCAATTTGGGTATCTATGGTGCCAGGACATATTTCTGTAATCTTAATCCCATATTCTGGAAACTCCATCCTCATTGTATCAACTAATGCCATTTCTCCTCTTTTTGCGTTAGTATAATTACCGCCATTCCTATATGGAATCTTGCCAGACAAAGATGTCACAAAGATTATTGTTGGAGACTCTGATTTTTGAAGGCAGGGAACAAAAAGTTGGGATAAATACATTGGCCCAGCAACATTAATATCATATGCTATTCTAAAATTTTCCATTGTTTCATTAATAATTTTGGTTGGTCCAGAACCACCACCTGCATTGTTAACAAGAAGATCTAGAGAAATATTTTTATACTTCTCAGCAAATGCCAGTATTTCGTCTTTTCTTGTTATGTCTAATTTGTATATTTCAACATTGCCAGATTCCAGATTAGAAATCTTGGATAGGTCTCTTGAAACAGCTATAACCCTATATCCATTTTCCGATAAAAGCTTTACAGTCGCATAACCTACGCCTTTGCTTGCACCAGTAACTATTGCTGTTTTCATTAATCCAAAGATCCCAGTTCTTTTTTATAATATTCTTCGAACTCTATCCAAAACTGAACATTATTAATCATTTTTATATTATCTGTATTTCTACTAAATCTTAATCGCTCTTTTTCTAATTGTCTCCAAACATCTTCTCCATATTTTTCTTGCAATTTTAACCAAAGTGGATGTCCAAGATAGTCATATTTCCAATATGCTCTTATAATATATTTTTCGCCATTGCTGACTTTTTTTACTCCATGATAATGTGGATGGCCAGACATAAAAACAACAATATCTCCAGCCTGTGGCTTATAAGAATAGTCTTCTTTAATTATTGACATATCATTATCATCTAAAAACCTAAACATTACGTCTCCGCCATCATAGTTGTCATTAAGATAAAAAACAACAGTAATGGCAAACTTAGATCCAGGATTATAGGCCAATTCTCTTTGAAAGTCTGTATGATGAAACATAGCATATTCTGTATTATCCTGTGGATCTGGGATATACTTTGCTATACCCCAACCATTATAAATCCAGTTATCAAATACTAAATTGTTTTCTTCAACATATAGCCTTGTGGTATTATAAAATAAATCATTAATTTTATTTTCATAATAGCCTGGGCTTTTAAAGTCATTATGTGGTGATTCATGCTTTTTCCTTTTCCACTCTTCTTCTGTTGGAAATGTATCAAAACTTGTTGAAAAAAGAGTGCCATTGGCTGACCTACCAAGAGTATACCAATCTTTCCATTTTTTATTTTCTTCAAAATATTTTATAAAAGATTCTGGATTTTTAATTGCTTTTTTAAAAACCCATACCGTATCTTGTATTTTTTCAATATCAAAATTATATGCTGTTTCTGCCATCTCTCATACTCATATCATTATGAATCCAGTGACTTGGAACCATATATTTAAAACCAGATTTTACTGTGTGAGCAATATGATAATATGGTGCAGAAGATGGGAAAATTATAATACTTCCAGCACTTGGCTTTACCCCAAAATCTATTTGATTTTTTTCTACAGCAACAGCATAATCTAAGTCTGGACTTGCAACTTTATTGTGATCTTCATATTCAGATAGCTTAAATGAAATTTCTCCACCATCACAATCATCATTAAGATACATCACCAAAGAATACCGCAATGTTTTATCCCCATCTAATTGGTCATAGTGTGCACCCATTGCAGAACCAGTATTATACTTTTTAATATTAAATACTGGGAAAAGTCTTGGCTCATCTAAATCTCCTATAGAATTTGCATAATCTTTTGAGACTTCGTAGAACGATTCCATGATGTTGTTATATATAAATGCTAATTTACTCTTATATGGCTCATCCATTTTATTAATTTGATTAATATCAAATGTTTGGGTTTGTCCATATATAAATGTTTTATCATTTGATGAAGTCCAGTCTTGCCATAAAGGAACGGCATCGGATGGGCCAATTATGTCTAGCTCTTTAATCGTTTCCATAACTTTGTCAAAGTTTAAAACGGCATCCTCATAATAATAAACCATATCATTTAAAATATTTTTTTTCATTTTAGAATTTATTCCTTTCGTAAAAACCCTTTTCCTTAATAAATCCGACTAAGACATATCTTATTGGACCTTCTGAAACAAAGTCAACCCCGTGCTCATATTGCTCATTTCCTGGAAAAATAAGAAGAGTTTTTGGTTTTGGCTTAAGCTTTATTCCAAGATTTCTAAAGAACAGCTCACCATTTTCATAATCATCATTAATATAAATAATTGCAGCATAACGTATTGATGGATCTGTATGCTGATCTGTATGTGATTTTAGCTCTACCCCTGGCTGCATTCTTTGTATTGTAGCAAGACCACTAAGCATCAGTGTTTCGTCTGCTTCTGTTACAAGAGAGGCAAGCCTTTTATAAAAAATACGATATTCTGGGTGTTCACTTACATTTAGATTTTTGTCAGACCAATTTTGTGTTATTTCAAACTTTCCTTCAGCCACAAGATTTTCTACATCATCTCTACCAAATTTTTCTAAACAAAAGCTTTTTAGGTTAGCTAAATATTCCACTTCCCAATCTTCCTGTGAAGCGGAATTTATTTGATTAAAAAGAAACTCTAAGTCATTATCTGTTAAAAAATTTTCAATAGATACTAGCTCATCCGTAATTTCTTCAAATGATATATTATTTTTCTTTAAAATTTCTTTTAGCTGATTAATCATTGTCGTCTTGCCCCACCTTATATTTATTGCCATCCATATCTATTTTATACCCGTCTTTAAGCAAATCTTGCCATTCTTTTCTTTCGATTTCTTGCTTTTCTCTAATCTGTTTCATTTCATCTGCCCAGGCATCTCTAACTTCTTGTGGATATGCATCTTCCTCACGGTCATCCCAAAAAGATCCTATTGTATATCTGATTCCAGACTCAATTAGTGTAACTTCGTGCATATTGTTAAAGCCCCCGTCAAAAGCAGCCAACATTCCCACTTTTGGAGAAATCTCTATATTTTGCTTTGGAAATTTTAATAGTCCTCCAGAAAAATCATCGTTTAAATAAAGAAATGCGGCATATCTACTTCTTGCAAATGGGCCAGTATTTCCATGTTCATCTGTATTGTCTGAGTGTATTCTTGCATATGCCCCTGGCTCCCACTTTTGAGTGTGATACCCAATTTGCACAACAGTTTTTGGATCTATGCTATGTACGGATGCCACAGCCTGAATAAACCCATCTTTAATGCTAGAAAATATATTGCCTGGCAACCCCTCTTCTTCAATTTCTGGATCATCGTCTTGTGGCAAAACTGAAGAATACGACTCATAAAAAGATATTGGCATCCAAGTCATAGTGCCTTTTTCTGCCACCTTATCTAAAAGCTTAATAATTTTAGAACACTCTTCTGATGATATAAAATTTTCATAGATAACAATGTCGTCAGTTAACCTATTCATATTGTTTAAATTTGCCATAAACCACTCTCCAATTAAGATTATACCATAGCCTAAGAATTGCCCTTATGAGATAGTATCGTCCAAAAGAATGGAACTGTATACCTGATTCCAGACTTTATCTCTGTTACACCATGTATATAGTTCATATCTCCTGGGAAGAAGTAGGCAGCTCCCCTTTTAGGTTTAAACTGAATTCCTTGGTTTGGAAAGTATAGCTCTCCCCCCTCATAGTCATCATTAACATAAAAAAGTCCAGCAATGTCATAGTATGGAAAATCATTGGGCTTTCCAGCGTCTGGACCAGTGTGCAATTCTTTATCTGCATGCGGCATTTGAAATTGGCCAGGAAGCCATCTAACCATGGCTGGGCTAGTTGGCAAAGCATCTACACCAAAAAACTTGTCTACTTCAATCTTTAATCTTGCAACCATGCCTTCTATAATTTCAGGTATTTCTGGGTTTGTTTTTTGAATTGTTGGATAAGTCGCTACACGATTAGCCCAATATCCAGAATCATAAATAACCGTTCCATTTTCATTATAGTGAGTTTCAGTTATATCCCAATTTTCATTAGACCTTATGAAATCATTTAATCTAGTTATTTCATATTCAGTCATAAAATCTTCTAATGTTACAATATTTTCTGAGGAAGATCCAAAAAATCCAGACGGAGTTATAGAGACTCTGTCAACCACACTATTATTTGCTAAATTTTCCATAAACAACTCCTATTTCTATTCATATTTTCTTCTCTCCCAGACCTCATTTAAGTATACTCCACCATTTGGAACCCTATATTTTTTGACATTTTCAAAATTCTTTTTCATTATAGTCTCAGATGTACTAATTTCATATTCTGATTCCCAGTCTTCTCTTTTAAATGGAATCATTTGTGCGTATGCAGTTCCTGCTGGTAAGACTCCAGTCCATCCTTCTTGAATAAAAAATGGAAAAGTTCCTGGCAAGTTTACCTTGTCATTATCTACAATACCGCTAGTTGTAAGAAATGGCAAATCATATCTTCCAAATGGTTGAGAATATAATACACTATATCCATCTGGAACTGCTACCGCCCAGTCTGGCCACCAGGCAAAATGCTTTTTATAATATCCTTTTGGATGCTCAAATTGCTGCATTGGTGGTCTTAAATGAACAAAATCATGGTACTTTTGATTAGAAACTCTTACAGAAATTTCATCATTATCATTAAGATAAAACTCAATATCGCATGGGGTTTTATAAGTATACCCAGTTACAAATATATCGTATAAGGCTGGACATGCCTTCCATGTTGGAATTTTTCCTTTATCTGGGCCAATCAAATGCTGTCCATTAGACATTTTTGCATATCTATCTGCATTTTTATACCAATCTGGAAGACTTTTAGAAACTGGTTCTGGGGCAGATGGGTCTTTTTCAGAAAGCCATGGCCTATTTGTTATAAATTTAATTTTTGGCATTATTTGTAACCTTCATAACTATCTTTTTTGCTTCGTGATGTCCAATAGGATCTCCATTGTGATCAATAGCATCCCTATAAAAATGTGTCCACTCCCCTCTTGAATTTTTTTCTTGACTTACAATACCACGATCACGCATTTTATTATTCCACTCATTGTCTTCATATGGTGGCCTGCCATTACGAACTTCTATCTCATGTGATTGAATATCTGCTAATGATACTGGCAAAACTGCTGCTACTGGAGTATTAGCTGGAATTGTTATTTCTATATTTGGTTCTGTTATCATCCAGGCAATTGGCAGATCACTAGCAAGCACAGATGTGCTCAATAGGGTTGTCATACATTGAGCACCCCTGATAAATTGATTTGGCACTGGCATTGTCAAAAGAGTTATATTTTTACCATTTTCTTCAAAAAATGTGATATCTGTGTAAAAGCTAATCGTTCTATTGCCACGATTTGGATGAGCGTATTTAGAACCAGATAATATTTTAACATGATCTCCAGTTGAATCATTTATGCCATCCCAAATAAAAGTTATATCTTCTGGAAATGAAATTCCCCAACCTAGCCTATTAGATAATGATACTGGAAAACAGTGATAGGCATGTCTATCAAACGTAGTGTCCATCCAATCACGATGCAGTGGCAATTGGTCTATTTTTGCCATCTGACCAGAGGTATATACAAAAACTTTAGCCATTAATTCCCAGTCTCCTGATAAAAATCTGGTCTATGATATTTGTCCGAATAATCTAGCATTGTAACTATAGAATACTTTGTCCCACTAGTAACTGGCATAGCTCTATGTGGATACATAAAGTTTGAAGGAAATACAAATAAGTCTCCAGCCTTTGGTTTAATATTTAAGTTTTGGAGCCTAAAAAATAGCTCTCCGCCTTCATAATCATCATTTGGATATGCTACCAAAGAAACTACACAGTTATAAGAAAACCCATTGTCTGAATGCTCTTGAAAGTGCTGTCCTGGACCATACTTTACATAATTCATTGCCTCCCAATATCTAAGCTCTCCAATATTGTGAACCTTGCAATAGTATTTTACTGCTTGCAACTGCCTAAAATAAACCTCATCCCATAGCTGTTGAAGCTTTATAGATGCTTCACTTTTGTCGTGTTGAATGTCAGTCTTTTTATACTTAAAATCATAGCAATCTCTATATTCTGGGATTTTCATTCCATAGCCAACCATTGCTTCTGCATATTTATATTGATTAGAGGGGTCTTGCAAAACTGACTCTAGCCTTTCAATAATGTTCATTGAGGTTGGCAGGACATTCCTAAATAAAAAAATTCCGCTTCCTAGATCATCTATTGATGACCAAGTAATTTCATCAATTTTATAAAAATCTTCTATTCTTTTTTGTAAATCTTCTTGTGCACTCATAATTTTCCTAATAATATATTTTATTCATATCTTCTTGACGGTAGTTAAAGTTTCTTAATCCACCACGATTATTGTAGTCAGTCATAATTACGATAGAATACTTTGTTCCGTTAATCATATCGTTAGATGCATGCTCATAAATATATGTTGATGGGAAAACCATGACATCTCCCCTTTTTGGCTTTAGCTTTAGATTAAACCGTGGAAAGTAAAGCTCTCCGCCTTCATAGTCATCATTAACATATGCCACTACAGATACGGTTGTAACATATGCTGGTCCATGATCAGCATGAATCTTGAAGTGTGTTCCTGGTCCATCATATTTGACAAAATTAAATGCTTCAAAAAAATTTACCCCAACACCCCAATACATTCCATAGTCATCAACGTTTGGCTTTATTGAACGAAAAGCAATTTCGTGCATGTCATATAGGCTTGAATTATGGTTATCTCTTGGCCCAAGATTATTTGAACTTACTTTAAAATCTAAGCACTTTCGAGCCTCTTCAAGAACAGTGTCTGCCTCAGTTACTTTTGCACCCTGCCAAGAATATTTTGTTTGCCCATTAAGGTTATTTTCTAAAGTTTCAATAATATAGTCACAAGTTTTTTCATCGATTGCCTGGTTGTATATATTAATGCCCAATGCTGGATTAGTAACTAAAATTCCAGCCTGTGTAAATCTTTCTGGCATTCTATTTGAATCTGTTTCTGATCTATCTTTTGTTAGCCAATTATTTGTCATAACTAAATTATAGCACAAAGCCCAGAGACGACATCTCTGGGCTTTGTTTTATTATCTTATCTTAGAAGAACTTAGACCCTCCAGCTCCACCTGGGAAGCTTGGGAAGAATGGTGGGAAGAATGGTGGGAAAAATGGTCCAAACGATGGGAAATATGGTGGGAAGAATGGGAAGAATGGGAAGAATGGGAAGAATGGTGGAAAGAATGGGAAGAATGGGAAAAACGGCGGGAAGAATGGCGGGAAGAATGGGAAGAATGGCGGGAAGAAAGGACTAAACGTAGTAACGCTAGATGAATTAGGAGAAAATGCACCGTCTCCATTAGCATTGCTTGCACGAACCTTATATGTCTGAGAAGTTCCACCTTCTTGTGTTACTGTAGCGGATGTAACGTTAGAAGCAACGTTGTTTGACTTATTGTCGCTACTTTCCCAACGGTATCCAGTAATTGCACTTCCACCAGTGTTTGGTGCAGACCAAGAAATAGAGTCTTGATTTATAACAGTTGAAGCAACTGACGGGGCAGCTGGTGCTCCTGGTACTGTAGTAATGGCAACAGTGGTTGAAGAAGAAGCGGCAGATGTTCCAGCATTATTAGTTGCAGTAACGCTAACTGTATAGGTTACTCCACCAACAAGACCTGTTACTGTTAATGGTGATGTAGCTCCGCTAGCAGTCCTGGTTGTTTGACCAGAAGCAGTAGCTGTTACTGTATAAGAAGTAGCTGCTGGAGAATCACCAGGTAAAGAAAAAGTAACTGTGGCAGCACCATCATTAAATGCCCTCCCAGTTCCAACGTTAGTAGCAGATACGCTTGTTGGTGCCTTTGGCTCTAGAAAGTCGTTTGATGCCTGTGACCTTCTACCAGGTCTTTTTCCTACTGCCATGTTCTATTTTCTCCTTAATATTAAGATGCAAGGTCTCCGAATGCTACCCAGGTATTTGCAGCTCTCTTAAAGAGAGTTACAGAAGACCACTGAGCACGGAGGTTTAGGCCTGGTGTTGCATTAACTGTTACGCCAGCAGCACCAGCAATCGATACACCACCAGTATTTGTTCTTAGAACATCTATTGATGTACCAATTGGGAAGTTTGTAGTAGAATCTGCTGGAATTGTAACTGCAACTGCAGAACCACCAGTGTGAGATACTTCAACAAGTCCATCTCTAAGTGAAAGGCCACCAGTAGACAAGTTATATGCTGCAGTAACCTGTGTTATAGCTGTACGTGATGGAACACCTTCTTTTGTCTGAGTTCCGTCAGAGAACGCAACACCAGCAGCTGCTGCTGTAACGAGTCCAGAAAATGTTGGGTTGTTTACAACAGAAATCTCTGAGCCATTTACGCTTACGTTAGTTCCAGCTGTAATAGTTCCAGCTCCAGCAAACTGAACAAAAGTAATTGGGTCAGTGCCAATAGTAACTACGTTAGTAGCTGTCTGAACCCATCCAGTATTGTCATTAACAGTACCGCCTGTTACGAAAACAAAGTCTCCGCCATCAACTTCTAGTGGCTCATTGAAATCAGAGGCCCGTAGGGCAGCTCCAGAAGCCTGAACAATATAAATACCATTTTCGCTAGCTGTTGTTTGGTTTTTAACCAGAACACGATCGCCAGTTACAAGGGTGACTCCATCAAGAACGTCTCCGTTTTCAAGAGCATTTGATAGGTTAACATTTGCTGTAGTTGCAGCAACACAAGATGGGTGAACGTGAAGACCTTCAGAGATAGAGTCTGCATAAGCTTTAGTTGCAGCGTGATTAGCCTCTGTAGGTGCACCAGACAGAGTCAGTGCACCAGTCATTGTGCCACCAGAAAGGCTTAGCTTTGCATCTAAAGCAGTCTGAGTAGCTGTAGAAACTGGCTTGTTGGCATCAGACGTATTGTCTACGTTGCCAAGTCCGACATGTGTTGCTGTAACACCAGAAACAGTTCCTGTAAAGGTTGGATCAGCCGTTGGTGCCTTAGCATTAAGCTGTGTCTGAATATCTGATGTAACGCCATTCAAGTATCCAAGCTCTGTGTCAGATACAGAGCCAATGCTTGTTGTAGATGGAAGGGTTACTGTTCCAGTAAAAGTTGGCCCAGAAAGTGGGGCATAGGTTGAAGAGGCTGTAGAAGAAGCAAGCTTTCCATCTAACTGTGTCTGAATATCAGAGGTAACTCCGTTAAGATAAGAAATCTCTGTATTGCTAACATCGCCAATAGATGTTGTTGATGGAAGAACTACCGTTCCACTAAACGTTGGACTAGCCGTTGGAGCCTTTTCTGTTTCTAGATTGCCTACGGTTGTCTCTAGACCAGAAACCTCTGATTGAAGATTATCAATATCTGTTTCTGCTGTTGCTAAAGAGCCTTGAACCCCAGATACAGTAGTTTCTAAAGTATTTAGGTCATTTGTTAATGTTGTAATATTTGTTTCTGCTGTACCCAAATCTGTTGTGAGATCACTGACAGCAGATGATACGATACCTACAGAAGTAAACAGGTCTCCATAAGATGTGTTTAAATCAGCAATATCTGAGGTTATGTCAGTAATATTAGTATAGAAGTCAGGATCGTCTGAGATTGCTGCAGCAAGCTCATTAAGAGTATTTAGTGCCTCTGGAGCACCGTCAATGATATTTCCTAGCTGAGTAAGAGGAACTTTTCCAGCAGAGTCAAGTGTGGCAACACCATTGTTAGCACCCTTCTGGGTTAGAGGAACATAATCATCAAGGCTTCCGCCTAGGTCAAGGTCATTTGAGTCTAGGAAGTAGTACAGCTCAGTCCATGAGCTAGTGCCATCACCCATCTTAAATTTACCAGTGTCAGTTTCAAAACCTATTTCACCAGCACCCAATACTGGGTCTGCTGCTGTCCATTGTGCCGCAGTTCCTCTGCGTTGCTGCATTCTAGTTGCCATTTATACTTTTCTCCTAATGGGTTCTGCCCATACTCTTTTATTATACCGCTATTTTAGTTAAAGTTATCTACAGGACTTCCACCATCAAGTGTTAGTGTCCAAACAGTTGTGTCTGGTCCACCACCATCTACTGGTGCTCCCTGTGGATCATTAAAGCTTCCACCACTTGTAAAAGTAGTTACGATTAAGCCATTTCCGTCAATTGATGTATCGTGAATGTGTTGTGGAATATTCAGGGTGTCATCAATTACTGCTATGGTTAACCATGTACCGCCATAGTATACGTTAACTCTTTCTGTTAGCGTATCAAACCACATGTCTCCATTATCTGGAGAAACAGGAGGGGTAGATCCAACTGGCATACCGCCAATTAGAGCATCAACATAAGACTTAGTTACAGCATGGTCAGCTAGGCTTGGTGTGCCAACTGTTACTGCACCACCAAACGAACCTCCACTTGCAACCTGCAAGCCATTTTTGACCTTAAAGTCTTTATCTGTTGTAGCCAAGATCTACCACTCTCCTGTTATCTATATTTTATTTTACTTTAGTAGTGTTCCAACCACAGCAACTGTTGAGTTGTTGTTTACAGTTGTAACACGTAGTCTTACATCATTTCCATTTACATCTGCAGAAATTGAGCCAAGGTCTCCGTTGGTTCCGACAATTGCATATTCTGTAATAGCAATGTTGTCAGAAGTGTCCATTGTTAGAAGTACCTTTGCAATTTCTGTGTGAGATCCACTAGCAAATTTTACTAGGAATTCAGCTGATCTGTAGTCTGCCTTAGCCCATGAAACTGCAGTGCTTGTGCTTGCAGTTGGGACAGAAGCTTCTGCAGCTACCTGCTTTGCAACAGAATCAATCTCCACTGCTGGGAAGTTTGGTGTAACTCCCTCTAGAGCATCAATTGCCCTCTGATCAGTAAAGTAAAGGTTGCTTGTGCCTTCAGCTAGATCGTCAGTGTCTGAATCTGCAACACCATTCTCTGCTGTAACAGACAATGTGCGGTTTACTTCATCATAAACGATTGCAATATTTGTCTGTGATGCATTTTCTAGCAAATATCCTGCTGCATCCTTGGCACGGTTGTCAGTGAAGTACTTATTTGTAGTGCCCTCTGCAACATCGTCAGTGTCAAGCGTGATGCTTGAGCCAAGCTCAACCTCATTGCCATTTACTGTAACAGAATCATTTACAAGAGATGCATTTGCAATGTTTGAAAGTGTATTGCTAGATCCATCAATTGTCTTGTTTGTTAGTGTCTGGCTGTCGGAGGTTCCTACAATGTTTCCAGTTACACCGTGAATACCAGTTGTAGCATTCTGGTGTGTAGTTAGGTCTCCAGCAACATCAGAAACTTCATCATCAACATACTTCTTGGTTGCTGCATCCTGGTTGGATGTTGGGTCTACAAGGTTTGTAACCTTGTATGTGTTGGTTGCATCAAGATTTGCACCAAGCACTGTTCCAGAACCAAGAGTCTTATTGGTAAGAGTCTGAGTGTCGCTTGTACCGACAACATCACCAGTTACACCGTGCACACCGCTTTCTAGATCTACGTGTGCATCAAGCTCTTCCCCAACCCATGTTCTAGTAGCAACAACGGTTTCATCAATTTCAAATGTGTTGCCATTAAGGTCTAGACCATTTCCAGCAAGGTATGTGCCAGCACCAGAGAACTGAGTAAAGGTAATTGGGTCAGTTCCAATTGTAACTACGCCTGTAGATGTCTGTACCCAACCAGTGTTGTCGTTAGCGTTACCTCCAGTTACGAAGATAAAGTCACCACCGTTTACTTCAGCTGGAGCATCAAAGTCTGCTGCACGAAGAGCAGATCCAGATGGCTGAACTTCATAAATACCATTTTCTGCAGCATTGGTCTGGTTCTTTACAAGGACACGGTTTCCAGATGCAAGATTAACGCCGTCAATAGTGTCTCCAACCATAAGGTCATTAGCTATGCTAATGTTTGTTGTGGTAGCAGCAACTGCTGATGCGTGAATGTGAAGACCCTCAGCATATGAATCAACATATGCCTTGGTAGCTGCATCAGATGAGCTTGATGGGTCGCTAAGGTTTGTAATTCTGTGTGTTCCAGCATCTAGGTTAGATCCGAGAGTCTTGTTTGACAGAGTCTGAGAATCTGTTGTACCAACAACATCTCCAGTTACTCCGTGAACTCCAGAAGATACGTTGTGAGCATCAATTGCGTCAGATAGATTTTGGTCAGTTGCAATTACTGAGCCATCAACCTCAATCTGTCCAGAGCCATCAAACTGTAGACCGTATCCAAGATCTGCAGAGAATTCACCAGTTGTGGAGTTATAGTCTAGACCATCTCCAGCAGATAGAGCATCGTGAACTCGTCCCTCTGTAAAGTACTTGTTTGTAGCACCCTCAGAAATGTCATCAGTGTCAATAGATGCATTGATGTAGTCATCAACTCTCTGGTTTGTATAATAAAGGTTTGTTGTGCCTTCATCAAGGTCGTCTGTTGTAGAGTCATCTACACCATTTTCTGCTGTAATTGTAAGACCAGATCCAGTACCAGTAATAGTAATGTTTGTTAGTGTTGCACCCGTAAGCAACTCAGCTGCTGATGTCTTAGCACGAGAATCAGTAAAGTACTTGTTTGTTGTTCCTTCGTCTAGGTCATCTGTATCGTGGTTTGAAATATCAGATACTGTACCAGTTACGTTACCAGTAAGATTTGCTGTAATTGTTCCAGCAGCAAAATTACCAGAGCCATCCCGCTTTACGAGTGTGTCTGGTGTGTTAAGTGCTGTTCCTGTTCCACCAACCAAATTTGTAATATATGTTTGGTCTGCAGAGCTTTTTGTTAAAATATCAAAATTGTTGATGGTACCAGTAGTTCCTTCAACAATCAGACCATTTTTTACCTTAAAGTCTTTTACGACTGTTGCCATTTTTATATCTCCTTTTAGTTATGCCTTAAGTCCAATACGTGCGTAACGTACTGTGACTGGCTTAATAGCTGGATCTGGGGTAACAGTAATTGCTACTGTATTGCCAGCCCTAGAGACACTAATGGTTCCCATATTCCCATCGTTGTCTATTGTGCCATATTCGCTAACGGAAACGTCTTCTCCGTCAACCAATAGGGTCAATTCTGTGGCATAGAACTTATTATCTCCTGCTGATGTCTTTGCAATAGAAATAATATATTTGACCATTCTCCATACCGTTGCATCAAAGCTGTCAATAACGGTTGGGTTTTCAATACCTGTGATTGTGTTCTCATTGTTACCAGATGTTCCCAGGTCTGTAGCCTGGCCAGCAACGGTATCAATTAAATCAACATAGTCTTCTTGAGATGGACGATCTCCAGTCTCGAAACGTGTTTTTACATAGGAAATAGAGGTTCTTGCCATGCTCTAATTATACAAGCGTTTATTAAAACAATTAGAGAATATAGTTGCTGTAACCTATAATCTGAAGTCCAATACCTGGAATATTATTTTGATTATATCCAGGAACCATGATATTTGTTAAACGAATTCTAAATGGTAATGTTTCATCAATGCGAACAATTTTTCTGGATGGCACGATAGTAAATCTAGAATAGTTTTTAGATTCTATCTTTCTAGCTAGGTTTGATTTATTAGTAATGACTGCTGTAGCCATTAGTCAGTTACATCCTCAAGAATAATCATAGCACCCTGGGCTACCGTCCAAACAATCTCGTCTTGTGGCAAAGATAGCTGAATGTCAAAAATATCTCCAGTTTCTAGATCGTGAGTTTGCTCGGCAGTCAGCGATACCGTAAACTCTCCTGGCTCGTCATCTGGGTCTGCAGCTGGAGTAAGTGTGAGAAGTAAAGTTGCAGAATCTGTAAATACTGGGGGAATGATTGGGTTGGCTGGACGTTTCATTTTCATATTAATGGTCCAATCTGGAATGTTTAGTGGCTGACGCTCATCATCTGTAACATATACTCTAAATGCAGCAGTATCTCCACGAACGACTGTCCAAGTAACAACTGGTGGATTGTTTCCAACAGAATAAGCTGATGCAGAACCTCTAGTAGTAGCCATAGTCGTATTATATCACATTAAGCTAATCCAGCTTTTAGTGCCCCCCAAGTTCCATTACCCTTTGCCTCTACAATGACAAGACCTGTTTCTGCTGCATATGCAACAATACCAACTGCCCCACCAACATCCTGAGTTGTTGTTAGTCCGCCTGATGAACCAGCATATAAAATATCTCCAGCAGTAAAACTAGATGTATTAATATTTTCTAGAATGCCTGATACCACGATGATACCACTATCTCCATTTGGAATATTTGTTTTTGCTAAACCAAGAATAGCCTGCGTTGTTGAAGAGGTGGCTCTGGCAACCGTAGTTTTAGTTGTATAGCCAGTCACGTATACAGGGTCTCCAGCATTTACTGTTGCCCCACTGTTATTCAAAACTGCAAGCTGAGAATATGATGCGGATGGAAGAATTGTATCTATCTTATTTGCCAGATCTTCCAAATCTCCATGGACATTAACAAAATCAGTTGACTTTGGAAACGGTATCTCATAATTAGTAGTTTTATCAGTTGCCATAAAAATAATTATAACATGACAAAATGACCAAAAAGTGGTATAATTTATTGAACACCCTTAAAAAAGGTGTTTTTGTGCTTTATAGGAGGTGCAGTGTGAAAAAACTTGCAACAGTAAGCACTTTAACAGTAGTTCTTGTGGCATGCTCTTCTGCCGTTGGTTATTCTGACTATTACAATATTAACAAAAATACCCAAACCAACCTTTCGAAAGAAGCAGCCCCTTCTTTTATTGATGCCATGATTGAATATGGAAATAATAAAACCATGCTTGAAAAAATAGCTGCAGAAAGAGCAGCGGCACAGCTAAAAGAACAAAGAATTAAACAACAGCAATTTGAGAATAAAAGACACATTGCTAAAAGAATTAAAGAAATTAGAAAATATGCCAATAGAACTTGGTATGTTTTTAGTGGCTCTACCCCCAGAGGATGGGACTGCTCAGGTCTTGTTGTTTGGTTTTATGAAGGACTGGGAAAAGAAGTTCCACATTCTGCAAGCAAGCAGGGATGGATGAAGCCAAAGGTAAAAGATCCAAAGCCTGGAGATGTCGTGGTATTTAGAAATAAAGGATATAAAAACTTCAACCACTCTGCTATTTACATTGGAAACAATAAAGTAATTCATGCTGGCTTCAATAAGGGTGATAGAACAGAAATCATATCTTTAGACAGCCCAGCTTTTGATAATGCAGAAATAAGGTTTGTTAGGGTTTTGGATGTCCCCCTTGACTAAAAAATCATTAGTAGTTTTTGGGTCAATAGGGGCTATCCTTCTTGGCTCTAGCCAGCCACAGGCTTTGGCTGAAGAAAAGCCAGTCATCTATACGCAAACTGTTAAAACTGGCAATTGGGACTTTATACAAAGATTGCAGGCATTTGATAGAGTAAATATCAAAATCATAACACCTAGGCCTTGGCTAAATCCAGAAAGCAGAAAGTTTAGATTTTCTGATCCTCAAATTACGAAGATATTACAAAAGGCTGGATTTTCTGGCAAGGGACTTAAGATAGCACAAAGAATAGTTTTTCTAGAATCTACCAATAGACCATATGCATTAAATAGATCAAGTAATTGCTATGGACTATTTCAAATCAATATGACTGGTTCTATGGGGAAAGATCGTAGAGTTAAATATGGATTAAGCAAAAATGAGGATTTATTTAATCCCCTGACAAATGCCAAGATTGCATACCATATGTCAAATGGTGGCAAAGATTGGTCTGCCTGGACTACCTTTACTTTAGCCAACTAACAATAGAATAGCGAGTACCCTCTATTACTCTGTTCACAGAATGATTATATACATATGTTGATGGGAATATTAATAGCTCATTTGCTTTTGGTTTATATGATATGTTAAATCTTGGAAACTCAATCTCTCCGCCAACATAATCGTCATTAACATAATAAACAGTAGAAATTCTACGGTGATAATCTTGGCAATCATCAATATGATTTATAAATTTTTGGCCAACTCCATATTTTAATATACTGTATTGGTCGTGTGTTGGTGCCCAAACATTATACATAAACATGTAATCTCTTTCAAATGGATCAAAAACTTTAAAAAATATTTTACTGAGATTATAGTTAAAAGAGTTTGGCGGTATTGATAAATTTGGTGACAAATTATTAAGGTGTGGAACTATAAGACTAAGGGTATCCCTTGATTCTGTGTTAATGCCATCAAAATTTTTCTCTACTACTGATGCCTGGCTCCAACTAGTAATCTTTGAATCTACAGCATTTTCTATATCTGAAATTAAAGTTTGATATCCATTAAAAATATCTTTATAAAGAACAATTCCAGGGGCAAGCTCTTTTTTATTCATTACCATTTACCTAATGGACAGGTTGCCAAAGCTAGCTTTGTTTTTGCAGTCATAAAGCATCCGCATTTTTTACATTGAGATGTTGGCTTAATTAATTCTGGACAAGACTTACAGATATCAAACCTGTTTGTTGAGACCTCTTCTGTTGCCCATTGAGTTTGAGGATTTATAAGGTCCCAAGGACGAGTTTCTCCTAAATTTTGTTTCCATTGTTGCCATGGAGATATCTTACTCATATTAGATACTTTCTGGTGCTGTAAAAGTTTCTCCGTCATAGGACCAGCCATAATTAATGTCTGGATCAATAGTTGATTCTACAACTATTGGGTTAGAGCTTAGTCCAGCCCAAAGTCTTTCATAATTTGGAGCGGTGTTTGGAATATGGATAACTCCTATAACATCTCCATCCACTACAAATGCAAATCTTTTTATTAATGCTTCAGCGTCTGTCATTATTGTCTTCCTTTTTATTATATTTTAGCATATCCATACTCCTCCACTACAGAAACACTGTCCTGGGTATGGCTCTGGGAGACCACCACACAAACAAGAAATTGGCGATGTGCTAGGTCCACTAACTAAAGGAGTCATTGTTTCAGTAGCACAGAATTGTTCCATTGCAGTTGTTGCAGCACTTAGGCTAGCATATGTGCCAGTTACTGAAGTTGCATCTCCACAACATCCATAATAGGTTGTTGATCCAAATTCTGGTGGGAAGCTGGGTGGAAAGTCTGGGAATGACGGGAATGACGGTGGGAAGAATGGTGGGAAGAATGGGAAGCTGGGTGGGAAGAAAGGAGGGAAGAATGGTGATGAAACTGGTTGTGTTGAAACAGAAGCAGATGCCGTTGCCAATAGTGTGCCACCTGAATTTCTAGCTTGTGTATAAACCTGATAAGTAGTGTTTGGGGTTAGACTTTCAAAAGTATAGGTTGTTGATGTTGTACTGACTGGCGTACTAGGGACATCCTCAGTTGCATAGAATACACTATAAGAGGTGGTTCCTGCTGGAGGATTCGCCCATGAATATGTAATACTTGTTGGGCCTGATGATGTGCTAGTAATTGCAAATATAGCTGCACAAGCTGAGGTTGTTGCTGTTGCAGATCCGCTTAGCTGTGTTCCTGTTCCATCTAGACCGCTATAAAATATAATGTCATATGTGTATGTTGAATTACATGTAAGACCTAGATTTGTAAAGGTCGTATCGGTTGAATTTACAAGCGGATATACATTTGGAGATGGTGGGGCACCAGTTCTTGTTATTTGAAAAGATTGTGCTGTAAAGTTTGTAAATGACCAACTTACGTTAATTTGTGTATCGCTAATTGCTGTTGCTGAAACAGAAACTGATGGTGTTGATGGGAAACTTGGAAAGAATGGGAAAAATGGGAAGAATGGCGGGAAGAACGGTGGCACTGAAACAAGATTGTAAAGACTAAATTGAACTACAGTTTCATAATCAACCAGGGTATTTGCAGCTGGATCTTGTGCTGCAACTAGGTTATCTAAGGCTGCATTTGTAGTATCTACATCAGCACCCAGAGAATAGTTTAAGCCTTCAGACTCTAATTCGGAGATGGCTGCAGCCGATGTAAGTTCAGAAAGGTTTGGAACCAAAACCATTCCCTTTGCAGATGCATAGTAACCAAATGCATTTACCATTGCATCCTCCTATGCCTTCAAATCACCAATCAAATGCCACTCGTCTGTGCCAATCTTAGTGATCATAGCACCAGAATATTGAGTTGATATCCTATTATTATTTAATTTGCTTCTTACAACTACACCAGAACCACTAACTGCAGCAATAGTAACTTCTCCAGTTCCAGCCCTATAAATTTCTAATCTTGAACCAATTGGAAAATTAACTGATGAGTGTACGGGAATAAGAACCTCTAGGTTAGAAGAGCTATTTACCTTAATAAGTTTATTAACATCATTAAGGGCAATCGTATAGGATATTGTTTTTTCATCAATAGTTACGCCATAGCTAATCCAGAATCCATTAAAGTAATACTGTATCTGATTAATTTGATTTCCATTGGCATCGTCTCTAACAAAAACAACAACTCCATTAGTTGGTGATGTTATTGCTGCATCTCTGGCTGCTGGATTCTGAAAATTATTAACCCCAGCCTTAGCATTAAGAACATTTTCAAATGTTACAGAATTTTGAAAAGTGGTAGTAGATCCAAAAGAGTGAGTTCCTGTCCAAGAATAATTTGCAGATGTGCTTGCTATACCAGCTGTTGGATACCAAGTGTCTGTTGCACTATCGTAGATATAGGCAACTTTTGAGTTAGAGGAAATAGTTGTCATTATTCGTAGCTCCAAACTTGATATGTTCCACTGTCAAAACTTCCTCCGTTGGCAAGCGATATTTGTGCAGATGTAATTGCTGTAGAATTAATAAAGTATCCAGTATGTGACTCGCCAGTTCCAGTTATTGCTACTGGTTTAACCAAAGATGCAGTTGCAGATAAATCTACACTAATAATGTTTACTTGAGTAGACGAGTCCGTGACTTCTCCAAGGTCAAACCCGTTTGCTGGTGTTGAGTCTGGATATAAAACATAAGATGCTGTAGAGATAGAGTTAAACCTAATTCTTAATCCATCATCTATCGTATTGTTATGACTCCAGTTATTTAATAAGATATAAAATTTTTGTCCATCGATGCCAGATACGCTGATTGATGCTCCTAGCATAGATCCTGAAGAAATTAATTGCCAATTTGGTGAGGTTGGTGTTGGTGCTGTACTATTTGCATCTACCCAAATAAAACCATCTGCTGGTGAAACTGGTTCTGTTGTAGCGTAATCAGATCCAACGCCAACAGCTTCTACCAAATCTATTCTAGTGTCTAATGCCTTAAGGTGTCCTGCAACAGAATTGGCTACTATCTCTCCTGGATCAGTTCCTATTTCATCTACAGTTGGAACAGTAACAGATCCATAATGATATAGTTTTAGGGCTGCCTTGATGTCAGCAGCATCGTCATACCCAGGAATTTGCGTTGGGTATATTGAGCCAATACTTTCAGAAGCCATAAACTATCACCAATTCAAATTATATCACATGAATTTAAGAGATATTGTTCTTTAGGGTAACCAAGATATGTACTGTTTGTGAGCCTGTAAGTGGTTGCCAAGAGCCAGAAGAATACTCTATAGCTTTTATCGAAATTGGTAGAGCCTGAATAGATCCAGGGGTTATATCTAATACTGTTGTTCCAATGCTTACTGGATTTTCATTTAGTATATTAACTTGCACATTGAAATCGTCAGAGGAATATGTGCCAATTAAATCTTCTGAAACAAAATTAGATAATAGAATTTCTATTGGGTCTAACGATGTTCCGCTAGAATCAAAAGCTACTGTTTGGTTATAGCTATAAATGGTTGGACTTAGTCTAAGAACTTTTGCCCAATTTAATGCACCACCAACTTCTGGCAAGTATTGATATACAAACTGATATTCATCATCTGTTGGGTTAACGTTAATGTATATGTCATATACCTTTAGATCTGTTGGAAAACTAAAAGCGTCTGGCTTTTGGCTACCATAAAATATTAAACTTCCACGCTCTCCCTGTGGTCCAAAATCAACATCTAGACTAATTTCTGCTGGGCCACCAAGAACAGTTAGATCATCTGAAGATAAAAGAACCTCAGCCATTAATCTCCAGCCATCCTTGTAACATCTGCTGTTACTGTAATCTGTCCACTTAGAAGGGTATAAATCTTATCTGCACCGCCTGCTACTGGCTTTTTAATTTGAACGTCATACTGATATGTTGTTCCAGGTGTTAGCTGTTTTCCAATACCGCCAGGTATTTGACACAAAACAGCATTATCTGAAATAGTGGCTATGCCTTCATATGTTGTAGGTCCTGCTGGACGAGTTGTAGAAATAGTAAACTTAGTTGAATATCCGCTTAAATTGAAAGTTGACCCAGTAGAGTCTTTTGGGTAAATATTAAACTCATACAGGTCGCCCTGATAATAATTAATGTTATAAGTACCTGGAAATGCCATAGGCCTATTATAGCATGACTAAGCTACAGAAATCTCAATTGAGTGTAGTTTTGCTATTGCATTAAGGTCTGTTCTAATTTGTGGAATTGCTCCCCCAGACCTACTTTGTTCGCTTTCTATATAAAATTTTTGAACAATTGACATTTCATATTCAAATTGATATTTTAGGGTTCCAACTAGGGTGCTTATGGCCTTATCAGATGCTGGAAGATATGTTCTAATCCAAAGCTCAGTATTATTCGAAAATGTTTCTACTGAAAAGGTGTAGGCTACAGTTACCTGAGATCCAACCTTTAATGATTTAAGCATTATCTTTCTGGCTTCTGAATTATAAAGGCTTCCAGTATCTCTTGGCAAAAAGTCTTCATTTTTCGTTTTTGAAGCTTCGACAAATACTGTTACCCAGCCATCTTCTCCTTCATCTGCCCCAAGCTTAAACATTAAATCTTTAGAATTTGTATATCTTGCCCAACCAACATCTTGCTCATAAACTGGAAGGTAGGTTTTTCCATCTTTACCATTTTTACCTGGTTCTCCCTTTTCTCCACGATCACCCTTTTCTCCACGATCACCTTTATCTCCACGAACACCTGCTGAGCCTGGATCGCCTTTTGGCCCTGGCGGACCTGGAACTGGAATATAAGAAACAGCATTTTCTGGCTGCTGCACCTGTTGTGCTAATTTGGCATAGTTGGTTTTTTTGCTTGATGGAAAATCCATGCTTTTGCTAATAGACATTCCATCTCCTACTTGGTTGTCTTAAAAACCTTTCCACCAACTTTAATAACTGGGGGAATTTGTGGTACATTATTAGAAATCTTAATAACTGGCATTATAGTGTCCCCGTAACATCTCCAAGAACTGTTATTGTTCCGATTAGTGGTGTCCAGGTGGTTCCATCAATGTCTACTTGTAAATCAAATGCCAATTCTGCAACTGTTGAGCTATACCCATTGCCCCAAAACTCTGTGATTTCGGCTGGGGCTGTAATAATAACATATCCTGCATAGCCTTCTACTTCTAGCTCGTCTAGAATATCTCCCCTAAAATCATAACTGGTTGCTGAAAATGTCCAATCTGAGGTATCAAATGGGGTTTCTTCGTCATTTTCGTAGAAATCTACCCTTAGAGATGCGGTATCGCCTCTAACGACCTGCCATTTAACATTTGCAGGGTTAGCACCAAAAATTTCAGGAGAGCAAGACATAGTATTATTATACCTACTAATATAAATAAAAAGCTAGTACTTAAAGTAGTGTGGGTATGAGAGACAACTCTAAGTACTAGCAAACCTATTATATCAAATCAGATAACGAAATTATAAAAAATCAAGTAAATAAAGGCTTGTTATATAAAGTTTATAAAATTGTTATAAAAGAGTTATCAAATTTAACTTGTATTTTGGACAAATATCTGGTAGCATATATATTCTTTAATTATTTAATATATTTAATATTTATATATATTATACACTATATCTTTATATCTAGATAGTTTATATATTATATATATTATTTACGAGCTATATGGTCTAAAAGAGTATCATATAGCTTATCTAGCTTCTCTTCAAGCTTTTCTGTTCTGTCTTCAAGTCTTGTTACCTGGTCTTTAATGCTTGATCCACTATTGGGCTTAAGCTCAGATTTAATTTCTGCAAAATAATGCCTTACGAGCCAGCGAACTCCTAGACCAGTTGAGGTAATTATTGTTGAAATTCCGACTATAATGCCGATCCATGATTCAATTGACATAATAAGATTATTATATGGGCTTTTTTTAATTTTGGTACAATATATAGTATGTCTGTTTATCATTTGCACATACCCAGAACTAGTGGTATATTTATAAGAGAATTTGCAGTTCATAGTCTGCCTGGTAATATTTTTTCCAGACATAACCGTAAACTTCCAAATAACTTTTCTGAATATGATATTGTCAGTGGTCATTTTGCAACTACTCCAATAAAAGATACAGACGTTAATTTTGCAATATTTAGAAATCCAGTAGACTTAACATTTAGCTATATTAGTTATCATCTTGGACATTATCCACATTTAACATTTTCCGAATTAATTGAAATGTATATAGATACTGGAAAAATAGAAAACTTTGTAAATATTAATTCAAAATTTTTAACTGGTGAAATAGATATAGAAAAATATAATGATAATATATCAAACCTATTATATAGAGCAGAAAGTTGTTGGTTCGTAAAAAACTACGATACAGATATTTTATCTTTTTCAAAAACTATAGAAAAAAATAAAACAATATTAATAGATTTTGATGATACTAATAGATATGATAAAATTAGTGATATTCTAGGTGTTAAAATAGTCGGTAATAAAATAAATCAGTCTAGACCTATTAAGGATAGGTTAAGAAGCAAGTATAATAACTTGATAACAGAATTAAATTCGTTTGATCTGGAGGCGTATGAGTACCTTAAAAAACAAACGTGATAATTGGAATTTTATGGAATTTGGTGAGGTCTCAATATCTAATATAAAAAAAGAAATTTTGTCTTATTACGAAGAGTGGTTACTAAATACTACTAGACAAGAAACTCATCCTACTCACAAGGATACCTTTGCAATTGAGCTAACATCCTTAGACTATGCTCATGGAATCGGTTCTCCAATAGACTGTATAACTAGCAGAAAATTTGTAAACGAGTATGCAAAAGCGGAATATCAGAATTTGGTAAATAAGCTAGAACAGCTTGTAGGCGGTAAATTAATCCGTTCGGAGCTGATTAGCTTAAAACCAGGAGGCAGAATTCGTACACATAAGGATAGGTCAGATGTTTTATATACCGCTAGAAGATTTCATATTCCAATCAAAACTAATGAGCATGTAATATTTAGTGCGGGATCCGAAGCAAGAAACCTTGAAGTAGGTAAATTGTATGAACTTAATAATATAAATTATCATAGTGTAAGAAATAACGGAAAAGATCATAGGATTCATCTTTTGTTGGATGTGCTTCCAGAAGAATATCTACAAGGAATAAGGTTCTTAGATGAGACTTAATGACGGAAAGTATTTATGCCCATTTTGCGTTAGCAGCTGGGATTGTGATGGCCCACATATTGAAGAAAAATATTTAGAAAATTTTTACGAGCGATTGGAATATATGCGTGAGGATTTGGCAGATTTGGCAAAAGAAGAGGTAATTAAGTTCGCTGCCAAAAACGACATAGACCTTTTAGCTCTAGAAAAATCTATATACAGTAAAATAATGAATAGGGTTTTAAATTAAATTCGGCGGTATATAGAGATACCATGCACAACAAACCACAATATGTGCTAATATGTGCAAATATACCTAATATGCCAGGTATTGACAATAAGCCCCCTATGCTATAATATTATCTGTGGGAGACGTAACCTTCTTTGATTTGTTTGATCCAAACCAACCTAGATCTGACAAAGAACTTATTGAATCCCGCCTAGCCATATGCAATACATGCCCATGGTTTAATAAAAAACTTGTCAAGTGCAGGAAGTGTGGATGTTTTATGAAGCTTAAGACTACACTTGTTCAAGCTAAATGTCCGATAGGAAAATGGTAAGTGTTTTATTGTAAAGATGCTACAGAGATTTTTTTAGAAAAAGAGTCTGTGGATTTGTTTTTTACATTACCGCCGTATTATGGCACACTTAATAGTGGACGCAAGGCTCCTGTTGGAGAATATGGAAATTATGAACAACAAATGGCCAATGGAAGTCAGGAAGAGTATCTTGACCGCCTAGTAAAGGTTATGAAGCATATGGAGCATGCTTTAAAACCCACTGGTTCTATTCTTATAGGAATACTTTCACAACCACTGCTGTATTATTTTATAAGTTCTGTAATTAAAGAAACCAGTCTATTGCCACATCACCCAATTATTTGGGAATACGGCAATATGCCAAACAATAATGAGCGTAGCAAAATCAAACATAATAAAACTCAAGTATATTTTTTGCATTTTAGCAAAGGAAGTCCAAAATTCAAAGAACTTGAAAAAATGATAATTGATATTCCTTGGCAGCTAGATGCAGAATTAATTAACATAGAGGGCCATACAGGCGATTCAACTCCACTAGATTTTTGTAATATTATAGTTAGCCACTTTTCCGAAGAAGGGGACACGGTTGCTGATATAATGGGTGGTACTGGATCGGTGGCACACGCCTGTATAAACCTAAATAGAAACTTTATTTATAATGACGTGTCAGAAGATCAAGTCAGGATTGCAAAAGAGCGTATAAGAAAAGCCAAAAATTTGGAAGGAAAAGAAATGAGTAATACCGAACAAGCATATACACCAACAATTGAAAAAGAAGATCTAGCACCTGGAATAGTTGTATATAAGAATGTTATACCAGGATACGAACAACTAATTCCTTACGTTGAGCAAATGACTTATGCTGGAATGGCTGAGTGGAATATGGAAATGATATCTGGAAGCTATGTTCAGACTATGTCATTCCCATACCCCCAAGAATTTAAGGATCCAAACGACTTTTCGGTTACATTTGAGGAAAGAATTGCTTTGGTTACTGCTGGATTTATGGGATTTGTTGAAAAAGACTATATTGAATCAAATGCATTGCCACAAAAACTTCATGACCAAATAGGGCTTATGAAATATAGCACAGGCACATCTTTTCCATTAAGTAGTAATCAAGATACAAACGCTATTACCATAATGTACTTTTTGAATGATGATTATTCAGGAGGTGCCCTGGAGTTCCCAGAGCTTAATTTGACCTATAAGCCAAATGCAAATGAAGTTGTTATTTTGCCTTCAGTAAAGGGCTATGAATATAGCATATCAAAGATTGAAGAAGGAACCAAGTACTCTGTTATTACCTATATCAGAATGAGAAAGGCTACTTAGGCTCAGGAAGCTTGCATGGGCAGTTGTTATTGCAGCCACATGCCATTTTGTGAATAATACGCATATAAATATTATAGCGTATTATAGTTTCCAAAATTCGTCTTCCGTTACCCAAACAGGCAAAGTATATCTATCTTCGTATACTGTAGTTACAAAATGCACATATTGATCTCCAGCAGATGGAAATGTTACTAAGTCTCCAGCTTTTGGAGAATATTCATAATTTAATTTTGGAAAAACCAAAGACCCGCCTTTTTCCACATCATTTAAATAAATAATGCCACTATATTTTACATGTAAGGCAGCGTCACCTTCTTGATCAGAGTGCTCCTGGACCCACCCACCACTAGACTGTTTTGCAAAATATATATCAGATAAAAATAGATCTTTTTCGTTTGCATAAATTGCCCTAATTGTTTGTTCCACTTTGGGGAAAATTTTATTTCTTACGATAGGCTCAATATCACTAATAATTGAAAGATTTTTATTGGTTGTATATTTTTCATAAGTTTGCTTTCCAAATTTTAATACCTTGCTTGCTTCTCCACATAGACGGCTTCTTTTCATTAAATGATCATTATTGTTTATATATTGCAAATAGAAATCTGCCTCTTCAGAGGTTATAAAGTTTTTAACTATTTTAATTTGCTCTGTGTATTTTTGGTTACCGTCTTCCATTCTCCAATTTTATCACAGCGGATTTTCTAAAAAATCAAAAATATCAAAAATCTGAATATTTTGTAAAGATGTACGATACAGGATCTATTGTAAAAAATGCAAGAAATTAGACTGCACACTGCCAGCACCCGTACGGCCTGCGTTATAAAAATGTTATCTAAAATCTTTGGCGTGTCGCTTGACAATGTCCTACCTACCTAATAATGTATAAGTATCAAAAGATAAGGATAAAAAATGAACAAAACAGTAAAGACCCCAGTAGTAGCAAAGGTATTCTCAATGAGAAAGTTTCTTGCTAAGGCTAGCAGACCAGTTAGGTTCTAGCCTCTAGCGGGGTCTGGCAATAAGGTCAGACCCCACAGCCGCAGCCCAACATATAGTGGGGCAAATAATTTACGATACAACATATATTCCCCCAGATTTGTAGGTTTCCTCAATAAACATTGTGATTATCTACAATAAGAATTTACGGCGTGTATCCCAATAATGTCAGACCCCAATGCTAATGTATAACTAACTAAAGAAAAGGATAAACAAATGAGCGTAATGGTATTTCTAAATGACGGACATGTAATCAACCCACTATTTCACCCAGACCAAACAGCTGAGGTAATTGGCTACTACACTACTGAGTTCTGGAAGAAGGAAATCAAGGGCTTTAGAGCAACGCTAGATAATGGTGATGTTGTTGAGGTTGGAACTGTAGCATGAATTGGAGAATGTGTTGGGTAGCCGTTGAGAGAAAAGACTATGATACCTATATTGGAAACTATGTTCCTGATAAACAGGTAGGTAAATACATAATTAGATTAGAAAAATTTGGTTATAAAGTGGAGAGTGTGCATTGGTACAACAACAACAAATAATTGATACCCTGCTTTTTGCAATAGGTTGGTTTCTTAGTTATCTAATCGTTATCAGATAACGGCGTGTCGGATTTGACTTTGTCGGATCCCCGTGCTGCGGCCCCAGGGGGGGGGTGGGGAGGGCCACCAATTTACGAAGAGATTAAAAAATCCCCCAGATTATTCTGGGAAATATTCAACATTGCAATCCTCACAGAAAAGTGACGTAAGTAGGTCATTGTCATCATAGAGGGCAACAACATAGTGTGGGTCACAGGCAACTGGGACAACAATGGTGACAAAAGCAGGGGCGGGGGTGGTGGTGGACATAGGGTTCCTTTCTCGAACACCAGAAATCTAGCATAGACATCAGACATTTTTGTGGAGGGTGGTGGCGTGTCGCCAGGGGTGACTGCTAGATAGCCCTACCTACCTGGTAGCCCTGCCTACCTGGCATACCACCCCAGGGGCGGCTGCGGCCCGCCCCTAGATGTAGTGGTCAAATCGGATCTTAAGACACAAGATGTAGTATCCCCAGAAATTATAACAAAATGATAACAAAGACGGCGTGTCGCTTGCAAAATGTCAGACCCCTATGTTAGTGTAATCATAGTTAGAAAGGATAAATAAATGAAGGTTCACAAAGTATGGTTGTATTTCACAGAGTATGCTTGGGTTGATGTTGAGGCTCTTAGTCTTGATACCGCCACCCAAATCGCTTGGGCTTGGGATAAGGCAGGG